>Ga0208566_1000019_pt1 | contig 134733 bp, 134 predicted proteins | sample PL_2010_150m_FD_184159 | JGI IMG/M metagenome (GOLD analysis project Ga0208566, IMG submission 184159) | Freshwater microbial communities from Powell Lake, British Columbia, Canada to study Microbial Dark Matter (Phase II) - PL_2010_150m... | ecosystem: Environmental > Aquatic > Freshwater >...
GCGCACGCGCTTGCCGCCTATACCCGCGGCAGCGAACTGCTGCGGTACTGCCAGAAGGCATTGACTGCGGCCGAGCAGCAGGTACGCATCCTCAGCGAGAATAATACCCTGCAAACCTACATTGATACCAACGAAGACTGATTTTCAGGGCTGGGCGCATGCCGTCCAGGCCCGCATGGAGCAGGCGCTGGAAAGGCTGCTGCCTGCGCCGGACATCGCCCCGCAGCGTCTGCACCAGGCCATGCGCTACGCCGTGCTGGGCGGCGGCAAGCGCGTGCGCGCCCTGCTTGTCCATGCCGCCGGGGAACTGTGCGAGGCCGACCCGGAAAAAGTGGACACCGCCGCCGCCGCAGTGGAGATGATCCACGCCTATTCGCTGGTGCATGACGACCTGCCCTGCATGGACGACGACGACTTGCGCCGCGGCAAGCCCTCCTGCCATCGCCAGTTCGACGAAGCTACAGCGCTGCTGGTGGGCGACAGCCTGCAAAGCCTGGCATTTCAGGTGCTGGCGCAGCCCGACTTGTGTGCCGATGCGGCCAGCCAACTGGAAATGCTGCACCTGCTCGCCGTCGCCAGCGGATCGCGTGGCATGGCGGGCGGACAGGCCATCGACCTGGCTAGCGTCGGCGTTAGCCTGACGCAGGCGGAGCTGGAATTCATGCATATCCGCAAGACCGGCGCACTGATACGCGCTGCCGCTCTGCTCGGCGCACGCTGTGCCGATACCGTTAACCGGGAGAGAGTTGCCGCCCTCGACCGCTACGCCATGCACATCGGCCTGGCGTTCCAGGTGGTGGACGACATACTCGATGCACAGGCCGACACCGCCACGCTGGGGAAAACCGCGGGCAAGGATGCCGAGCGGAACAAGCCGACCTATGTCACCATACTCGGCCTGGAACGCGCCAAAGCACTGGCACAGGATCTGCACGCCAGCGCGCTGGCGGAACTCGCGCCGTTCGGTGCGGAGGCGCAACGGCTGGTCGAACTGGCTAACTTTATTATACAACGCCACTTTTAATTTCAACTCCTGAATATCACCCCGCCGATGTCCTCAATCCTGGAAAAAATCGACTCGCCGTCGCAACTTCGCGCAATGGAGCGCAAGGAACTGCCGCCGCTGGCGCAGGAACTGCGCGATTTTCTGATCGCAAGCGTGGCGCAAACCGGCGGCCATCTCGCCTCCAATCTCGGCGTGGTGGAACTCACCATTGCCCTGCATTACGTGTTCAATACCCCGGATGACCGGCTGGTGTGGGACGTTGGCCACCAGACCTATCCGCACAAGATTCTCACCGGACGGCGCCAGGCCATGGCCGGGCTGCGCAAGGAAGGCGGCATCGCCGGTTTTCCGCGGCGCAGTGAAAGCGAATACGACGCCTTCGGCGCAGGGCATTCCAGCACTTCCATTTCCGCTGCGCTCGGCATGGCGGTCGCAGCGCAGCGTGCGGGTTCCGACCGCCGCGCCGTGGCCATCATCGGCGATGGCGCCATGACCGCCGGCATGGCGTTCGAGGCGCTCAACAATGCCGGTGCGATGAACGCTAACCTGCTGGTGGTCCTCAACGACAACGACATGTCGATCTCGGCCAATGTCGGCGCGCTCAACAACTATCTTGCCAAGCTGTTGTCGGGGCGTTTTTACGACAGCATGCGGCGCTCCAGCGAAAAGGTGCTGGGCGTGGTGCCACCCATCCTGGAACTGGCCAAGCGCGCCGAAGAGCACGTCAAGGGCATGGTGACGCCGAGTACGCTGTTCGAGGAATTCGGTTTCAATTACATCGGCCCGATCGACGGTCACGACCTCGATGTGCTGGTCACCACCCTGGGCAACATCAAGCACCTGAAAGGCCCGCAGTTTCTGCACGTGGTCACGCAGAAAGGCAAAGGCTACGCGCCGGCCGAGGACAACCCCGGCAAATACCATGGAATAGGCCGATTCGACCCCAGCAACGGCGAGTCGGCGAGCGAAAGCGGCAAGCAATCCTATACCCAGGTGTTCGGTGACTGGCTGGTCGACATGGCACAGCAGGACGCGCGCCTGATCGGCATCACGCCCGCCATGTGCGACGGCTCCGGGCTGAACAAATTCCAGGAACGCTACCCTGAGCGCTACTTTGATGTCGGCATTGCCGAGCAGCATGCGCTCACCTTTGCTGCGGGCCTTGCCTGCGAAGGGCTGAAGCCGGTGGTGGCGATTTATTCCACTTTCCTGCAGCGCGCCTACGATCAGCTCATCCACGACATCGCGCTGCAGAATCTGCCGGTACTGCTGGCCATCGACCGCGCCGGCCTGGTGGGAGCCGACGGCCCCACGCATGCCGGCAGTTTTGACATTTCCTACCTGCGCTGCGTGCCCAACATGCTCATCATGGCGCCGTCCGACGAGAACGAATGCCGGCGGATGCTCAGCACCGGGTTTATGCACCAGGGCCCAGCGGCGGTACGCTATCCGCGCGGCTGCGGGCCGGGTGTGGCAACAGATGGCACGCTCGACACTTTGCCCATCGGCAAGGGCGAAATCCGCCGCCAGGGCAAACGGGTCGCCATCCTCGCCTTTGGCAGCATGCTGGCCCCGGCATTGGTCGCAGGCGAGCGACTGGGTGCGACCGTCGCCAACATGCGCTTTGTCAAACCGCTTGATCTGGCGCTGGTGAGGGAACTCGCCGCCAGCCATGAACTGCTGTTGACGGTGGAAGAGAATGCGCTGCAGGGCGGCGCCGGCAGCGCGGTCATGGAGGGCATGCAGACCAGTGGCATCACCTGCAAAATACTGCAATTGGGATTGCCTGACTGCTTCATCGAGCACGGCGCGCCGGAACAGATGCTTGCCGCTTGCGGCCTGGACGCGGTGGGCATCACGGCGGCCATTGAGCAAGCATTGTCCGAGTGATATACTCAACAATTATTTAAAACCCGCATAATTGGGGAAAACCATGAATCAGCCCACCGCACCCGCTATCGAGGACGTACAGAACACCCCCGATATACGCCACCTGGCGATCAACAAGGTTGGCATCAAGTCCATCCGCCACCCGGTCAAGGTGAAGGACAAGACCGGCGGCGTGCAGCACACCGTGGCCATGTTCAACATGTATGTGCACTTGCCGCATAATTTCAAAGGCACACACATGTCGCGTTTCGTCGAGATTCTCAACATGAACGAGCGCGAGATCTCCATCGAATCGTTTGAAACCATACTGCGCGAAATGGTGAAGCGCCTTGAGGCTGAATCCGGCCATATCGAGATGACTTTCCCCTACTTCATCAACAAGGCCGCGCCGGTGTCAGGCGTGACCAGCCTGCTCGATTACGACATCACGTTCATCGGTGAAATCAAGAGCGGCGCCTACAGCATCACGGTGAAGGTGCTGGTGCCGGTGACCAGCCTGTGCCCATGCTCGAAAAAGATTTCCGACTACGGCGCCCACAACCAGCGCTCGCACGTCACGGTGACCGCACGCATCAATGATTTCATCTGGGTGGAAGACCTGATCAATCTGGTCGAGACTCAGGCATCCTGCCAGTTGTATGGCCTGCTCAAACGCCCTGACGAGAAATACGTCACCGAACACGCCTACGACAACCCGAAATTCGTCGAAGACATGGTGCGCGACATCGCCACCAAACTGAACGAAGAAGGCCGCATCGATGCCTACATCGTCGAAAGCGAAAATTTTGAATCCATTCATAATCATTCCGCTTATGCGCTGATCGAGGGCAACAAGTCCGGCAACTGAGGTAACTCACCCAGCCTGCGCGGTTGCCTACCAAAAAGTAGTCCCATACTTTTTGACCTGCGCATGCACTTGAGAAGTATTGAAATTGACAGCGCGCCAAGGTTTCCGGGATAATCCGCAACCTTCTTCCGGGTCGTTAGCTCAGCTGGTAGAGCAGCGGACTTTTAATCCGTTTGTCGTGGGTTCGATCCCCGCACGACCCACCAATACCAGAGCGGCTCACAGCGATGTGGGCCGTTTTTACTTTAACTCTGGGGTTACGCAGGGGTTACGTTTCCAAGATTCTTCAAAGAGATTATGACAACAAAATACTGTGTCCAATGTAGTCTTTGATGGCATCGGTAATCAGCTTGCCAAGGGCGGCAGAGTTGAGGTTCGTGGGTTTGGCATCTTCAGTCTCAACCACAGACCACCCCGCATTGGCCGTAACCCTAAGACTGGCGAACGGGTTGAAGTTCCAGCCAAGAGAGCTGTCCACTTCAAGATGGGGAAGGAGATGCGGGAGGACGTTAACGGAACTGAGTAGCTGTTAAATCTCTTTAGACGCTGTGTTTTGATGGGGGGGTTATTTCCTATCGGGACTTGGTATGTCGGGAATACCCGAAACCGTTTGAGCCTCTCCGAGGTAGCGGCACTTGCCCATCACGTACCTATGGGGCTAACCTCCTATCTACTTATAAGTGAATGCCCCTTTTCAGCCATGCATTTTTCGAACTGAAACCTAGATTGTTGATTCCCCAAATAGGATATTTTTTTTGTGGATTCATCGTAGTAAGCATCAAATCCTTTATAAAGCCAATTGTCTTGTTCAATAGAATGAACTATATCAACACATTCTTTAACAGTTTTTTTGGAGGAACTGTCTTGTGGCACAATAGAATTATTTTTAGGGGTGCTGGCATTATTCTGTGTACCACAAAAATGTTTTAATTCACTTATCGGAAACCATTGCATTCCTGTGTCTGTTTGGATATTCGCAAGTGGATTTTTTAACTCAACAATAACACCTTGTTCAGTTCTATCGGCAACCTTTAAAGACTGGCGCCATTTTTTAAGCATTTCTTCTTCTTGCTCTGCGTGTGATTTTTCACCATTAATTCCGGGGCCAAAACAAACAAGACGTTTTGCACAAATAATGGGTACATTTGCATAAATAATTTCTCCTCCATTGGCCTCATATTTGCAAGTTTGATTAGCTTCTGCGACACCGCTTGCAAGTGCTAGTAGAATCAGTAGGATATTTTTCACTCTAGGATTTCCTTGCAGCCTGTTACTTACTGACCGTTCCTTGTGGCACGGCTACCTTCTTGAACCGCCTCTTTTTGGCACACAAACGCTCCTTTCTTTGTGTTGCCATACCAGCGTTGCCCCTTGAAATGAAAGACTCCAGATGGAATATTAAGCCAGACAACGATATCACTCGGGCAATGTTTCTGTGCTGCTTGCTCATCCTGAAACTGGTCAAGCGCAAAGGAAGGAGTAGAGAATAAGCTCAACAAGACGAACAGGATTAAACCTATCTTTCTCATTTCTACCTCACTCGCCTTTGTGGATTGTTTTTGGCTTTATAACAACTGGATGATATTAACGCTTAGGCAATCTGCCACCGCTCTTCAGGCATTCGTCCAGCGTCTTGAAGGGGGTGAAATTCTTTGTCCTATCGTAGTAGCTGCCGCCCGGTGCATGGCAGATGCCAGTCTTGGATTTCTTAACAACACCATCATTACCTGCTGCGGCTTCATCCGTTTTAGCAAAACCACTAAGACTAAACATCATCATCAGAACTAGAATAATTGCTTTCATTGCGGTTCTCCCATTAGTTGTTTACACCAGTCTATCCAATTGGACATAAAACCTTGCTGCGCTTCTACCAACCCCACCGTACCGCTGCATATTGCTCTTCCTGTAGCCACTTCGCAATTATCCTTGTAGGTGGCTCCGTATTCGCCAATGTAGGCTTCAGGCCATAGATTCTCAACAGCCGTTGGATGACCGCCAATGGTCAGCGGTACTAGGTGGTCTTCCTCTACCGTACCCATCTCACCCTGCCCCTTGTAGTAGGTGTCTAGCTGTTCCCGCTTGAGGTTGTTGGTGTATGAAGATGGGGGGCGTACCGTTCTTGTGTAACCTTTAACGCAGATGGTAGTAGATATGGTTTCTTGCGTAACTGCGGGGTCTGTAGCGCCGGGGGTGTGGAGTGGGTCAGGGAGGTCTGCTGCTGTTGCTGGAATGCATAGTGCAGACGCAAAGATGAAAGGAAATAGACAAAAAGTTTTCTGAATTCTGTAAAGGACATGCAGGAGGAATTTAATGCTTACCGCATGCATATTTTATAATTGCCTCATATCCACTTCCTGGCTCACCTACTTTCCATGGACTTGGTTCTGTGCGTGACCAAACAACACTACCCAAGCCCATATTCATCCCATAATGGGTCTCTGCAATAGCTTGAAATTGCTCCTCCTTGCAGTCACAGTCTACTTTTCCAACCGCAGATAAGGAAGTAGCACCGCCTACGTCTGGATTAGGGGACGAGTGGTCAATCAATAACCACACTTTAACGTGGGAGCCATTTGTACGAATAGTTGTGGGGTCAGCGTACAGATTGCTCCCTTTTTTTCCGCTGTATATTTTTACCCACTCTGCTGCCGCACCATTACTCACAACCGCCAGCAACAATATCAGTATGAGTTTACGCATCATTATTCCCAGTGAAATTTTATTCCCATGGCTCATCAGAGTATTTATAACCCTTCTTAGTAAAGTATGTTCTTAGAACAGAAGCAGAACTGACCGTCCAGTTCTGGTTTTTTTTGTCCATACTTGAACCGAAGTAATTATTGAGACTATCAACAAACTTTTTTCCTTCAGCCTTTGTAATGATTAGGTGGCTTAGATGATTTTTACTATCAGGCTTTTGGTCTATGAGAAGCATAAAAACCATTGGGGTAACCTTAAAAATTGACTCCTCTGCATATTCCAGTTCAGCAGTAATCTCAGGCATTCGAGCAGCTAACTTAGAATAGTCAACTCCCGGCTGTGGGCTTCCAGCAGAAAAAGTTTTTGCAATGTTGGTTAATTCTTCATACAGCCGATACTTTGCTTCATTGAACTCGATGAGATAAGGGATTAACGTTTCAAACGGTTTGTCTAGCTTCATACCCTTAAGCGAGTTTATATTTATCTGAAGTTTTAACTTTATACGAGTGCCGTTCCGAATAATGTCACTCGTGGTCTGCTGATTTTTTTCGGCGGGTTTCAATTTTGCCGTTTCCGTCATTTCACTATTTGCAACATCTTGGGAATTTTTAGTTTCCGCAAGCTCGTGGATAAATTCAGCGACAACATCATAATGGGAAGTTTCTTGGGCGAAACCCATGCTTGAAAAAACCAAGAGACAAACAAAAGTCAAAGGTGCGAATTTAATCCTGATACGGGTGCTTTGAGCGCGAATATGCATCATGGTCATTCCACTACCTCTTGGACTTCACATAAGCATTTGACCAGCAGACTTTTTGATATTGTTCTCATGGTTACCACCTCCGCAATCATAATCAGGTAAGTAGGAATGGCTATATGCTTACATTCTCACTTCATCTGTGGTTCTGTTTTTGTACACTTAAAATCACCTCTAATCTCCCACACGGTTTTATCAACATTAGCGTTTGTGAACGAAAGAGTGCCTGTTACCTTGTTATAAGTGCCATAATTTCTTTTCAGCCTTTTAGGCTCTCTTCCACAGGTATCGCTATCAAAGTAGGGTTGGTCAACTAACGGAGTGCATATTGGTATGTTCTCTCCAAGCAGAAGGGAATTTCCAGAGAAGTTGATTTTTCCATTCTTGATGTGAACAGCAATTTCCTGCTTATCTTGCTTTTCTGGGAGACGGTCGGTTCTGGAAATATACACATCTCCCTTGCACATCAAAAAGACATCGGCATTGTTATTCTTATCTAGAGAGGCATCAGCTACAGCATATGAGGCTGCTAATAAGAACAAAGCAAATACGATTGAGTGCATGACAACTCCCTATACCGTTAACATTTTTGGGGGGTAGTTGGGCTTGTTGGCACATTACTTCTCGCCAACGGTGAAGCGACCAGCCCCAATGGTTGCATTCTGCTCATTCAATGAGTCTGAATAAGAAATCTCTGACATATAGAAGCGTCCGGTGTTCTTTATTAGAACGATGGTAGCTATACCGCTATAAAGCACCGGATAATCGAACACAATTACGTTTTTATCATTTTTGATGAGGCCAAGCGGAAACGTTTTCTGGCTCGTCCCCTCTATCCCGAGCCATTTCCCGTCATGTAAGAATATGGTTGTGTTTTGGTCCCAAGGTGAGCGTTGGGCTTTGCATGAGAATACGAGCTTTGTACCCGAGGACGTGCAACTCGAATCAAAAATGAGCCCGTATGTTTCACCAAATGAGGCTTGGGAAATTAGAGCAAGAATTATTGCGGCTATCCGATGCATGACAACCCCTATTTAGATTGTGACTTTCTGTCAGCGTATAGGAAGTAACAATATATGGAAAGTGGTTAGCATGAATATGATTAAATGCTTTATTGATTAATTGATTATCGCAATTTGTCATTAGCACCCATCCCTAGAGGGCTGCCTGACTGGGCTACCTTCTCTGATTTCTTTTTGCAATTCTTCTAGATTATTCTTGATAATTTGAGTTTGCGTATTGAGGTGAGTCGCCAGCACAAAGAGCTCTCTAAGACTTGAAATTTGCATACAAAGGCCAAAAATCATTTGGTTAATGTAAGCGGCAAGCACCAGCATCAAAACGGCCCAAAAGGTTAGTTGAGCATATAGTGCGATAAATCCTGCTACAGCCAAAATACAAGTGGCAATTATCAGTTTGGGTAATGACTTTTCAAACGAATCTATGCTGCCATTTATAAGTGTCTGGTATTCAGATATATCTATAGTTTGCCCTGTACGAATCATATATGCAGGCTCCGTGATGATGGCTAACGAGCTAACCCCCATTATTCTGTAATAGAAGGGGTTGCATGGCTATAGGTTATCAGTCAAAATTATTCTGACTTTCATTTCCAGCAGCCGGTTGTTCAGGTATCGCCCCATTACTCATAGCAGCAAGTATCATCTTCACCAAATGCCTACTATCTCTTGGTGAATATGGATAGTGCGATTAAAGATTTTTTGCTCATTCCAAATCACATCACCATCCTCATAAGGCTTCACAATGTCATCTTTTGTAATTGATAGGTCTGCGTAAGCCTTAATTCCTTTTTTCTTACCTTCGCCATTCATCTTGTGGTCGAAAGGGTAGTTTCTCAAAGATGTATTTAGTGAACTGTTAAGAAGCGTCATATTACCTATGTAATATATGAAAGAATAACGCTTATTCTTCGCTTCATCGGTATCCCCAAGCACTTCACCATTCTCACCTACATAAGCTATAACTGACCAATGCTCTTCCCACTTCTGCGGCATGACATGTTCCAATGAGTAGTTGTACTTCAACTCTTTAACTGACTGCTTGTTATCAACTGTCCTCCTTCTTAATTCCAACCAGAATAGAATAAGTGCGGCATATTTATTACTTATACTTGTCAGCCCAGTAAATATCAGCTCATCTGAAACCTCACTCAGCATCGTTTCAGCAAGACAATCATTGTTTATTAGCTCTTTGCACATCTTGTTGTAATTTTTGGTTTCAGCCTTGCTTATTAACCGTCTGATTACCAACTTTTCAAGTTCAAGTAGCTTCTTATTTAATCCAATCTCATTGCTGCCATACTTCCTGAATAGGAATAGCAGATAAGGGTGGAATGTAGAAATCTCGCACACTTCTAATATGTGCAGCAGCCTGTTTCTACTGTCAGAGTAAGTGAACAGTGAGCTTCTATCAAAGCAAGCCACTTTTTCACGGTAGATAGTTGCGTATTCTTTTATTAGTGAGGCAAAATCAAACAGAAAATCCTTATCTAACCCCTTGATATGTTCTTTATACAGGGAGGAAAGATTTGAGAGTGTATGCTTATCTGGGTCAAAAATTCCCTCAATTGCGAGTATTGAGTGCAGAAGGATTTCTATGTTGTCACGCATCAGACGACCTGTCTGACGTGGGGTTGACCAAAATGCTATCGTTTCTTCATCTTTAGAAAAAACGTTATCCCAGCAATCTGTATATAGCTCAATTACTTCAGCATCCGTTTGCACTTCTCTGCTAGACGGGTCTGTGGAAAGTTCCAATGCCTTTTGAAATAGTGCATTTTTAATTATATCCGCACCACTTAACCTGACACCTGCACTATTAATAGTGTCAAAGATTGCTTGCTCGTCCTCTTTCTCAGTTAGGTCAATCAGCACAAGTATCTTGTTTTCATTATTTAGCAACCTATTAAACAAACCTATTCTTACTTCTGAGTCCTGCCTACTCAGGGTTTCATAAAAATATTTATAGCACTTCAGAATACCGTTACTTTTATCATCAATTGCGTTGATACTATTGGGCGCTTGCCCTTCAATTACCTTTACATAGCTGTTTGAATCAATTCTTGAGTGGTTGATTTTTACGTTCAGCTTGTTATCGGTAACAAGCTTTTTATAGAATAGGCAAGCTTGCATTTCTTTTTCACAGTTAACCTGAACGTCTTTTGGAAATAAATCAAAAATTACCCTAGTGAGAATACTTAATGTGGTTAAGCGTTGTTGCCCATCAATAACAAGCACCTCTTTTGGCTTTCCTGACATGGGCTGTAGCTGTTTTAGAATAATAGAGCCTAGAAAATGATTTTTTTTATCATCAAGCAGGTCAAGGAGCAGTTCTTCCCAATTTGGCTTGCTCCAGACATAGCCACGCTGAAAGAAAGGAATCCTAACTACCGCTTCATTAGCCAAAAAATAAAATGACGTTGCATCTGCTCTCATCGGTGTTTTCTCAAAAATTTAACGATTATGGTGTCTTGTGTTCAATCTATGTAACAAGGGAATCCCTTACGCCACTTTAAATTTAGTGACTTTCTGTCAGCGTATATGAAGTAACAATATATGGAAAGTGGTTAGCATGAATATGATTAAATGCCATATAAATATGATATTAGTCAATAAGTTAAATAAGTACTAAAATGGATGCGTATAGTTTTTAGAGGTAAGGAATATGCCTAGATATGGGGGTAGGGGGAAGGGAACCCCGAACAAGATAACTTCAGCATTCAAGGATGCGGTTCGTATCGCCTTTGAAGATATTGGAGGCCGTCATGCATTTGCTGCTTGGGCCAGAGAAAATCCCACAGACTTCTACAAAATTGCCAGCCGCCTTATTCCTACAGAAATAGCCGCCAAAGAAAGCACAGGTATTACCGTTATAGTAAATCGTGGGTGCGATACCATAGAACAGGATAGATTACCGGCACTTCCCATAGATAAGTATCTAGTTCACCACTAGCTTCATCGTAACAACTTCATCCTGAACCATCTCTATCACCTCTTCGGTGAAATCGTCAGAGCATTCGCTTGTCCATTCTGACTCTGGAATGATTTGCTGGGTAAACATGGGAAGGAAGCTCATGTACATATATCTACCATCCCCAATATCCAGCACAGGAACACCATCAGGATGGTCAATAATTTCCCAATCATCAGGAACTTCCATATCTAGTTTTATTGTTACCTGCAGGTTCCGCATAAAGCCTCCCAAGCTAAAGAATATGGCTACACTATCACGACCTATAAATACCGCATAGGCTTGCGTAAAGCGGCCTAGGAGCGTTCATTTGCATTGCCTGAAGCATCCCTATGCAAAAACATTTCTAATCGGTTATGGATACTATTTTTGCATCGAAGTTGTCGAACATAATCATCTTAATAACCCACTGGGTTAATTTGGGTTAATTTTTAGAAACCATTTGGGATTCCAATGGCGTTCTATAAGGCTTTGCAAGAAAACAATCATATTGGTTTTATTGTTCATTATTTAGATGCATACCAATGTATTGGTAAGTGTGAGCTTTATGCCGGTCGCCCTTTTCAATCACAGTTAGAATTTCGTCGTCCACCATCATCTTCAGCATATTGGCTGCTGTCCGTTGAGGAATGTTTAATAGTTCCTTAATCTTTCTGCCGGAAAGAAAGAAATTACCAGACTCTGAAATTCTTGAAAGCCCGTAGCACAGTTGCAAACAAGCCCATCCAGAACCTTCGTAGCCTTTTTCATAGTACTCAGGTGGAGCAACCGTATCGGAATCAATGTCACTTACAATTTTATTAATTTGGCTTTCTCCTTCCAAAATTTTTATACTTTTCCATGCGTTTCGGAAGTCAGCCCAAGTTTCAGCAAAGTCCTTGGTTCCTATATTAGACTCGTATTCAGCAACCCATTCTTTAATATAAAGACGGAATTCATTGACATTGGCGGTGGGGTAAAGAGATTTTAGATGCCTAGCCAGGTGAAATATCACTATATTTCTCGTACCGACTTCGTGGGGTTTACAGCGTTCAGGTAGTTCACTTAGCGGAATTATTGTCAGATTCCTGTTTCCCTTCTCTTCCTTCACTCCTCTCCCTTGCTTGTGAATCTGTAAATCTTGTGAATCTTGTGAATCATGTGAGTCTACGTGCTCTACGAGCAAAGAATTATGTTTAGCATTATGAATCGGTTCTAACTGAGTTTGAACAAAGCTGTAAATATCGCAAATATCACCACGCACCTTAAGACCTGTGACGGTGAAGTATCGCTTAGATGAATAAGCTTCTGTGCCAGTTCCGTTACTACCAAGTGTTTCAAATCCTGCACCATAGCCAATAGCATGAACGCCTTTGCCTGAGGGTGATGATTCAACATAGCCTGGCAGGATACTTGAAAGATGTTGCAAGTTATTTTCATTCACCTTGTCCAAATCTATTCCCTGCCAGAAATTACCAGTCTCATCTTTGCCAAGTGCAAAACCAATGCCTGAATATTTACCAGCATTAAAAGCGGTCATCGCTTCATCGAATGTAGCTAGTTGCAATAGGTCATTGTCAGAATCTAATTGACCGCCTTTACCACGCTCTTTACCTGTAACGTAAAATGGTATTTTTTTGTTATCAGTCGGTGACAATTTCCACAGCAGCCAACGCCTTGCTCGCTTCATTTCATTGGGGATTTCACTAAAGTCCGTCATTACGCACAAGCACCATCAACTAGCAAGGCCGCGCCTAGAGTCTAGCCAAGCTTCAATATCTTCTCTTCGATAGGCAATCCTGCGACCCATCTTGATGGTCATATCACGCCAGCCATACCTATTGGTTGAACGCCATACTGCTTGAGTAGTTTCTGGAATATCGTAGTCAGTAGCTACATCAGGGGGGAAGACAAGATTGCTCTTGCCTTTGATGATTTGAGAAATTGCTGATTCAGTCATTTCTGGATAATCCCTATAATTAAGTTAGGACTATCGTCTCAGATATAGACTGGAGTATCGAGTACTAATTACATATAACTATATGATAAACATGAACTTATAAACTTTTCTGGCGAGATAAGTTTGAAGGTTAAACTTTTCTGGCGAGACACCTATTTTTTAGGCTTCATAGACTCCTTAACGCCAGTAATTTCCTTAATGATTGTTCCAATTTGATATGACTTCCCGTTAGCCATCTTGTGCTTATTTTCATTTGCAATATTAAGAACGTGTGAAGCAACTTTATCAACACCCCAAAAAGGATTTGCTTTCCAAGTCTCTTTTGCCCAAGTCTTCCATTTTTCATGGTAGTCCTCAGCCGTTGCAGCCTTACTTATTGTTGCAGCGGGATTCCCCTTTTTTAAATTTCGTTTCTGGCTCTCACCAGCTTTTATCGTGTCATGTTTACTTAGCAATGCGGCATAAATTCCTTGCTCACGAGCTGTTGGTATCGCTTGGTCGATTAGTTCCCGCTGAAACTTTATCAATTCGAGTGTATTAATCCACTGTGCTGATACGCGCTCATACCAAAATCTTTCAAACGCCCAGTAAAGCGTTTTCAATTCATCGCGATGTTTATCAAACTCTTCAATTGCGTCAGCATTAGCACTACACCATTCATTGAAATGGAGTTCAGTTTCCTTGTCCGTAAATAATGATGTAACTTTTTCGTTAGTCATCTTTTTTATGCCTTCCGTTGTATTGGAAACACATCTGCTGACTTCTTCAGCCCTGCCGCTTCCATCATGGCTGCTGTCGCTGAATTGACTGATGCACGAACTGGGTCAAGGTCAAGTCGAGCATAGATAGCTGTTGTCTGAGTAGAACGATGATTCAGGCTTTTGCCGATGATTGCCATGCTGGCCCCCGTCTTCGCTTGCCAGCTACCAAGTGAACGTCGCAAGTCATGGATGCGTAGGTCACTCATGTCGAATTGCTCTGGGTCAATACCTAGAGCCTTGCCTTGCTCAGTAAAATCCTTAATGACTTTCTCTGGAGTAGCAATGGCAGCCTTCATTGGCTCTTTTTGTTGTTTACTATCCCAGCCAGAAGTGGCACTAATAGCCTGAATGAAGCCAATAGCTTTTGCACGCACAAGGACACGCTTCCAGCCCTTTGTCGGGTCTTTGTAATACCCAAGGCTGCCTGTGCTTGGGAACACGTATTCTGACGCGATTGTGGGCTTCCTATTTTCAAGTATGGTGATGGCTTCTGGCGAGAGGGTGATGGTGTGTGGGTCATCATTCTTAGTACGTGGGATACGCCACTCGGCGCGTTCAAAAGAAATATCAATCCAACGCATTGCTAAGACATTTTCACGCCTTGCACCTGTCAGCAGACCAATCAGAAGAATATCCCGAACGCTCGTATTTGGTTCTTCTGCAACTGATTTGAAGAAACGTGGCAATTCGTCAGATTGCAGGAAGCGGTCGCGGCTCTTCTCATTGTTGCGCCTGATACCCTTTATGGGATTACTTTCTACCAATCCCCATTCGATTGCACGTCCAAACACGGATGAAATTAACGCCAGAACACGATTGGCAGTAGTGGGGTGGCCCGCTGATGTGATGCTGCTGTGAATATCGGCAGCGTCCTTACGCACGATAATGGATAACTTCTTCTTGCCTAATGGCTTTGCAAGATATTGGTCGTACTTCTGCTGGTCTTCGAGCCATGTACGTTTATTGGGCTTGCTGTGACGTTCAATATATTGCTCAAACAGTTCAGAGAATGTCAGTTCAGTTTTGTGCGCTCGTCTGGCTTGCGCTGGGTTGGCTCGGCTCTCGATTGCCAGGTTAATCTCGGCTGCTTGCTTTCTGGCTTTTTCAATAGTCATCAAAGGATAACGACCAAGAGTGATGCGCTCTGGTTGCCCTCCCTTTACGCGCCTAAATACACAGAAGGCTTTCACTCCGGTAGATGTAACCCGAATCTGTAATCCAGTCGTTTTAGCATCGTGAAAAATTGAACGCTTGCCAGCATCCGGCAATGGCAGGGCATCCAACTTTTCCTTGGTGAAGTTAAACTTGTTATCGCTCTCCATAACGCACTCTCCTTGGCGGGGTTACGCCGGGGTTACGTATTAGGTGAAAATCAAGCCATTTTCGTGTAACCCCGTTAATGGGAGTATACTACTAACACATTGATTAATGTAGCCTGATATAGAGTGGACAATCTGAGTATATGTGTGGGAACTAGGACTTTTAATCCGTTTGTCGTGGGTTCGATCCCCGCACGACCCACCAGTACAAAGGCGGCTTCCATCTCTGGAAGCCGCTTTCATTTCTGATCTAGCAGCCAATCAAGTCGATCTGTTTGAAAGTGCCCGTATCCTTTGAGGATTAGTGAATACTCTTGGCGCTGAGGCGAGCCCTCAGGCGGCTAAGCCGCTTCACCAGGGAGCGCGTCAATTGCCTGTTGGCAAGCGCGTTCAATATCCGCGAGTTGGAGAGAAACAGGGGCGCCATGGTGTTCTGCACCCAGCGCGCAGCAAGGACGCGCCGGTACTTTTCAGTCAGGCGCTTGCGAACACGAGGATAATCGCTGGCGAAGTCGCGGCTCTTGGCGTCGTACCGTATTTTGCCGCCACCGCTGAGGTGCTGGAGATGAAAGTCGATGACATAGGCAGTGTAGCCCAGCATGTCAGCAATGAGGCACAGATCGGTGCCGTAGAGGTGAAACCCGCCGATATCACGGGAGACGGCCAGGTTCGCATCCCTGCGCACCACCATGAAATTTTCGTCGAGCGCTGTGACGCGGGCCGGCAGATCGCCGCGATGCGTATTTGTACCATGCGGATCGGTGATGCGTACGGCCTGTATGCCCGGCGCGATGCCCCCGGCATTACCCAGCACGCCCCAGTACGGATCACGCCTGCTGATGTCGGCGATGGCGCGATCCAGCACGTCTATCCTGTCTGCATGCAGGCGCACATCCTGATGGCAGAGGATAATGTAATCTCCCCGAGCCAGATTCAGGAATTTGTTTACCGCAGCATAGCCGTCATACTTGTTTGGCCCCGTGTTATCGACATAAATAAACTCGCTCACCCCCTCGGCAAATCCTGCGGCATGAAACGAAGCCAGCATTTCTGTGTATTCGGCTGGCTGGGTAACCAGAGTGCAGACGGAATAGACCGGACGCTGCCCCTGCTCGTAGGCATCCAGCTCAGTCGCACCAAAATCATACGGCGGCTTTTCAACGGTGTCGGGGTCGATGGTTGCCATTACTTGGATATCTCATGGAGTGATAGGAGTAAAAACAAAACTTAGAATACTACAGAGAAAAATAATTATGTAGGCCATGATACTGCTGCGTAGTGACGAACCTGTCGCCAATCATTTTTCCTGCATTAAATTGGCTAACTCGCTATCCAGGTAATCTCTTCAGTGGCCTGCAACTCCGGAGGAAGGTGCAATATTTTGCAGTTCGGGGGTAGAATTCAGCATGATTAAGGTTTTGCTTGTTTTTTACGGGCGCGTTTCTTATTAAACAATTACACATCAAACAGTTATATGAGAAGATGTGGTTTCGTGAAAATTGCTGTCTCATAGGCGACGCAAAAAACACTTTGCGTCTCTGCCTTTGCTTGGAACTTTGAATTGATAAAAGCGCCCTGAAATGGTTGCTGCATCCATCCCGACAAAACTGGGCGGTCTCGCTCGCATGCTGGTGCAAGGGAATCTCCTTACCGAAGCCGAGGCCGACGCAATCCAGTCGCAGGCCACCACACAAAAAATACCTTTCGTTTCCCAACTCATACAAAGCAAGAAATTAAGCGCGCTGCAAATTGCCGAAACCGCCTCCAGTGCGTTTGGTTTTCCCCTGCTGAACCTTGACACCATCAATTCAGACTACCTGCCAGCCAAGGCAATTGACACCAAGCTGATGCAGAACAGCCGCGTGCTGGCATTGCAGAGCCGCGGCAACACCCTGTTCGTCGCGCTGTCCGATCCGACCAACCTGCATGCGTTGGACACCGTGCAATTCCAGGTCGGCATGGCACTGTCGCCGGTGGTGGTGGAGGACGACAAACTCGGCAAATGGATAGAGAAGATTTCGGCGGCCAGCGACACCAGCCTCAAGTCGCTGGGAGGGGGCGACGATGACATCAATCTTGAGTTCCAGAACGAAGAAGAAGTAGAGGCGGACAGTGCGGCGACATCCGAAATCGACGATGCGCCCGTGGTCAAGTACATCCAGAAACTGCTGCTTGACGCGATCAATCTTGGCGCTTCGGACCTGCACTTCGAGCCGTATGAAAAATTCTATCGCGTGCGCTACCGTGTCGACGGCATTTTGCGTGAAATTGCCCAGCCGCCTATCGCGATCAAGGACAAGATTTCCTCGCGCATCAAAGTGATCTCCAGCATGGACATTGCGGAAAAGCGGGTGCCGCAGGATGGCCGCATGCGGCTGGTGCTGTCCAAGACACGTTCCATCGACTTTCGCGTCAGCACCCTGCCCACCTGCTACGGCGAGAAGATCGTGATGCGTATCCTAGACCCCAGCAGCGCAACCTTGGGCATTGAGGCGTTAGGCTACGAGCCGGAGCAAAAGGAGTCGCTGCTCAACGCCGTCAAGCGGCCTTATGGCTTGGTTCTGGTGACCGGCCCTACCGGCAGCGGCAAGACAGTGTCGCTGTATACCTGCCTCAACATCCTGAACGATCCCGCCATCAACATATCGACCGCCGAAGATCCCGCGGAAATTCCGCTGCCCGGCATCAATCAGGTCAACGTCAACGAAAAACAGGGGCTCACTTTTGCCGCAGCACTGAAATCCTTCCTGCGCCAGGATCCGGACGTCATCATGATCGGCGAAATCCGCGACCTGGAAACCGCCGACATGGCCATCAAAGCAGCGTCTACCGGACACATGGTGCTCTCCACCCTGCATACCAACGATGCCCCAAGCACGCTCACCCGCCTCATGAACATGGGAGTGGCGCCGTTCAATATCGCTTCGGCGGTATCTCTCATCACTGCGCAACGGCTGACGCGGCGACTGTGCAAGAGTTGCAAGATACCGGCCGACATCCCCAAGGAAGCCCTGTTACGCGCCGGCTTCAAGGAAGAAGAGCTCGACGGCAGCTGGCAGCCTATGACACATAAGGAAGGCGGCTGCGAGCTGTGCAATGGCGGCTACAAGGGCCGCGTCGGCATTTACCAGGTGATGCCGATCACCGATGCCATGAGCCGCATTATCATGACCAACGGTACCGCCCACGATATCGCCGACCAGGCGCAGAAGGAGGGGGTGCGCGACCTGCGCCAGTCCGGCTTGCTGAAGGTAAAACAAGGGCTCACCTCGCTTGAGGAAGTCGAAGGCTGCACCAACGAATGACGCCGGGGAAATAACATGGCAGCGAAAGACACCAAAGAATCCACCTACTCCTGGGAAGGTAAAGACAAAAAAGGCAAGCAACTCAGGGGCGACATGAAGGCCAGCGGGGAGGCGTTCGTCAACGCTACCCTGCGTCGCCAGGGCATCACCGTCACCAAGATCAAGAAGCAGAGCAGCTTCAGCCGCGGCCAGTCAGTCTCGGAAAAAGATATTGCATTGTTTACCCGCCAATTGGCCACCATGCTGAAAGCCGGCGTACCCCTGTTGCAGTCATTCGACATCGTCGGCAAGGGCCACAGCAATCCGTCCGTGGCAAAACTGCTGAGCGACATCAAGGCCGATGTGGAAACCGGCAGCAGTCTCGCCCAGTCCTTCCGCAAGTACCCGCTGTATTTCGACAACCTGTACTGCAACCTGATCAATGCCGGCGAACAGGCGGGTATTCTGGATACCCTGCTGGACCGCCTGGCCTTGTACATGGAAAAAACGCTCGCCATCAAGAGCAAAATAAAATCGGCGCTGTTCTATCCGGTTTCCATCATCGTCGTCGCTTTCGTCATCACTGCGGTCATCATGATTTTTGTCGTCCCCGCATTCAAGGAACTGTTTTCAAGCTTCGGCGCCAATCTGCCGGGGCCGACCCTGTTCGTCATGGCGGTCTCCGATTTCTTCGTCAAATACTGGTGGGCAATTTTCAGCAGCATAGGCGGCGGCCTCTGGTTCTTTTTCTACACCTGGAAACGCTCGGAAAAAATGCAGGAGGTGATGGACCGCACGATGCTGAAATTACCCATATTCGGCCACCTGCTCAGAATCGCCACCATCGCCCGCTTTGCCAGAACGCTGTCCACCATGTTCGCTGCCGGTGTGCCGCTGGTGGAAGCGCTGGATTCCGTCGCCGGCGCCTGCGGCAATAAAGTCTATTACGATGCCACCAAGCGCATCCAGAGCGAAGTCAGCACCGGCACCAGCGTGACCGTCGCCATGCAGAACGTGGACGTGTTCCCCAACATGGTGCTGCAGATGGTGGCGATCGGCGAGGAATCCGGCGCGCTGGACAGCATGCTGTCCAAGGTGGCGGACTTCTTCGAGGCGGAGGTGGATGATGCGGTGGAAGCGCTCTCCAGCCTGATGGAACCGATCATCATGGTGGTGCTGGGAGTGTTGATCGGCGGCTTGGTGATCGCAATGTATCTGCCCATCTTCAAAATGGGCGAAGTGGTGTAACGGCCTCTTCAGCCTGAAAGTCCGGTGAATTGCATATGGCCTGACGAGGTTTGCGTCAGGCCATTTTCATGTTATTTCTTCGCCGCCGCATTGAGCATCTTCTCGATATCCTTGGCCGGATAAGCCCCCAGCAGGCGCTTGCCATCGGCAAAATAAAGCGTGGGCGTGCTGCTCACGCCCAGCTTGCGCCCCAGCTCAAGATTCTTGTCCACCGGCGCCTCGCAATTGGCGCTACCGGCCGGCAATTGCCCGCTCAGCGTCCATTCCTGCCACGCCCTGCCCCTGTCCGGAGCGCACCAGATTGCCCGCGCCTTGTTCCCCGAGTCGGGATGCAGCCCTTCCAGCGGGAACAGGAAAGTATAAATGGTCACATCGTTAATGCTGATCAGCTCGTTCTGCTCCAGCCGCTTGCAGTAAGGGCAGTCCGGGTCGGAAAACACCGCCAGCTTGCGGCTGCCGTTGCCTTTGGTGACCTTGATCGCCTGATCCAGCGGCAAGCCGTCGAAATCGATCCTGGTCAGCTGTTCCATGCGCTGACTGGTCAGGTCCTTCTTTGTTTTTGGGTCGATCAACCGGCCCTCGGCAATGAAAAAGCTGAACTTCTCGTCGGTATAGATGATCTGCCCGTCGAGGAAAACCTCATACAGTCCGCTGTAAGGCGTTTTGCTGACGCTTTCCACCTTCACTTTCGGATGAGCCGCCTGAATCGCCTTCTTCAAGCTGGTTTCATCGGCACAGGCACTGCTCGCCAGTATCGCCGCCATCAAACAGCCCAGCATTCTTTTCCGCATGTATTTTCCCTTAAATAAATCGAGCATAGTCAAATCATCGCCTGCGCCATCAGCCGCCGCTTCAGCCAGCCCTGGCGGTCGGTCAGCTCCAGCCCCAGATTGCGCAGTGCGGCAAGCCAGGGCTGGTCGTTGTTGAACAGTTTTTGCAGGCTGTCCGTCACCGCCTGCATGGCCAGCACATCGCTGCGCCGTGCCCGCTCGTAGCGGCGCAACAACTGGTAATCGCCGACATCGGCGCGCACTCCGCGCTGCAACAATACGTCTGCCAGACAGGCCGCGTCGCGGAAGCCCAAGTTGACGCCCTGTCCCGACAGCGGATGCACCAGATGCGCGGCGTCACCAATCAATGCCAGCCGCGGCTTGACCATGGATGAGGCACGTTGCAGGCGCAACGGGAAACCCGCTGCCGGCGTCATCAATTGCAGCGCGCCCAGGGCATGCCCGCCGGCCTGCGCCACCTGCTCGCACAGCGCAAGCTCATCCAGCGCCAGCAATGCCTGCGCTTGCGGCTCGAACGTCGACCAGACCATGGAAATCCGCTTCCCCGGCAATGGCAGCCAGGCCAGGATGCCATCCGGCCGGAACCATTGGCGCGCGATGTTGCCGTGCGCTTTCTCCGTCGTGAAGTTCGCCACCACTCCCTGCTGGTGGTAAGCCCATCCCTTGACTTCTATCCCTGCCTGACGCCTGACCCAGGAATTGCCGCCATCGGCGCCTACCACCAGCCGCGCCCGCAGGGTGTGGCCATCCGTCAGATGGAGTGTGCATATCTGCTCGTCCAGTTCCAGCGCCGCGCATGCTGCCGGGCAGCATAACTCGACGTCATTCCTGGACTCCAGCGCACGCCACAGGGCGGTTTGCATCTGCCGGCTTTCCACAATATAACCCAGCGTTTCCGCGCCCGCCTCGAAGGTGTCGAAATCCAGCCGCGCCCGCCCATCGTCGCCCCACACCTGCATCTCGTGGATGGGGGTGAGACGGGTACTATCCATATTGTCCCAAACTCCCAGCCGCGCCAGAAAATTGATATTGCCGGGGCTGACCGCATAGATACGGCTATCCCAGCGATCATCCTGTGGCAGCACCGGCGGCGGCGTGCCTTCCACCAGTGCTATGCGCAGGCCGCTGCCAGACATTGCCAGCGCAAAAGCCGCGCCCACCAGCCCGGCGCCGACGACAACGATATCGAAATCGGTTTCCCGGTTCATCCGCGCGCTCCAAAGCTCATTTTGCGGGAAAGAAAACTCTTGGCCGGCGCCATCAAATCCAGTGCCCCTATGCCAAGGCCGCGGATGCTGGCTAGGCCGGGGAAGTCAGTGGCGAACGCCGTCGCCAGGAAATCGGTAAAGCCAATGCCGCCCGCCCTGTCCGCGCGCCGCAGGCGGCTGTATTGCGCCAGCATCGCCTGCTCGCCGATGCGTTCGCGCGGCGTATTGCGCGCCAGTTGCGCCAGCGTCCAGGCATCGCGCAGACCGAGGTTGAAGCCCTGCCCCGCCACCGGGTGCAGGGTTTGCGCAGCGTTGCCGATCGCCACCAGGCGCTGCGACGTCAGCGGCGAAGTGCGGCTGAGCTTGAGTGGAAACACCGCGCGTCCGGCGACCGCGGTAAATCGCCCCACGCGCTCGCCGAAATGCCGGCCGAGCTGTTCGAGAAATTCCGGCGCTGGCAGCCCGCACAACGTCTGCGCGCGTTCCGGGGCAGCGGTCCACACCAGCGCGAAGCCGCGCTCGCCGTCGGGCAGCAACGCCACCGGCCCGTCCGGAGTAAAGCGCTCGTAGGCGACATGGCCGTGGGCAAGCTCGCTTTCGACATGGGCAATCACGGCACTCTGACCATAATCCCTGATGTGGCGCTGCATGCCCGCGATGCTTTCCAGCAGACGTCCGCCATCGGCCAGCGCCAACAGCGCGGCGGCTCTGCTTGCGGGTTGGCCGGCCAGGTCGAATTGCGCACTGCCATGGGTCTGCGTCGTCGCCACGCCGGACACTTGCGCGCCGTGCAATACTTCTATGCCGGGAGCCGCATCCATCGCCTGCGCCAGCACGCTGCTCAGCACGCTGTAGGGCAACACATAGCCGAGCGCCGGCTGCCCGCTTTCCCGCGCCTCGATCATGGCTCTGCCCCAGCGTTCCTTCTGCGATACGTGTATGGTGGTGATGGCCGTGGCGCGGACATCAAGCTGTTGCCATACGCCAAGGCGCTGGAGTATCAGCCGGCTGCCGTAGGACAGCGCCAGGGCGCGCTCGTCGTCGGGGATATCGCCTTTCGTCCGCGCTTCCAGCACCGTCACCGACAGGCCGCTGCCTGCCAGCGCCAGCGCCAGCGTGGCGCCAACCGGGCCGCCGCCGATAATCAGAATATCGTCCTGAATATCGCCTTGTGTGCTCATCGCGCAGCCATCAGGGCTTCGATTTCCGCCACCTGCTTGGGCGCGGCGGCACTCAGAATCTCATGCCCGGTAGCCGTCACCAGCACGTCGTCCTCGATACGGATGCCGATATCCCAGAAATGCTTGGGCACGTTCTCCGCCGGGCGCACATAACAGCCCGGCTCCACCGTCAGCGTCATGCCCGGCGCCAGCGGGCGCCAGGCCTTGCCCTGCTTGTAATCGCCCACATCGTGCACATCCAGGCCCAGCCAGTGGCCGGTGCGGTGCATATAGAAGCGGCGGTAATCGCCGGATTCGATCACCGCATCGACGCTGCCATGACACATGCCAAAATCGATGAACCCGCGCGCCAGCACAGCCACCGCCGCATCGTGCGGCGCTATCCAGGGGCTGCCGGGCTTGATTTTATCCAGCGCTGCAGCCTGCGCCGCCAGCACCAGCTGGTAAAGATCCTTCTGTGCCGGGCTGAACCGGCCATTCACCGGAAAAGTGCGGGTGATATCCGAGGCATAGCCGTCCACCTCGCAACCGGCGTCGATCAGCAGCAAGTCGCCGTCACGCAGCAGCGCATCGTTGGCGACGTAATGCAGCACGCAAGCATTCGCCCCGCCCGCGACGATGGCCGGATAGGCGGGCGACTGGCTGCCGTGGCGGCGGAACTCGTGCAGCAGTTCGGCCTCGATTTCATATTCCATCATGCCGGCGCGTGCGGCCTGCATCGCCCGCTGGTGGGCGCCAGCGGAAATGGTCGCGGCACGGCGCATGGCGGCCAATTCGTCTGCCGATTTGAGTAGCCGCATCTCGTTCAGCAGCACACGCACGTCGTGGATGGCGGCAGGCGCGCTGACACCGCTGCGTGCGCGCCCGCGCACGGCATCCAGCCATTGCGTGACGCGAGCATCCCAGCGCGCATCGGCGCCGAAGGCGAAATGCAGCCTGGGCTGGTCCGCCAGCAGATCGGGCATCAAATCATCCAGGCGCTCGATCGTGTGCGCTTCGTCAAAGCCGAACATCTCCCCGGCAACCTCCGGCCCGTAGCGGAAACCGTCCCAGATTTCGCGCTCGATATCCTTGTCGCGGCAGAACAGGATGCTGCGCGGCTGATGGCCGGCAATGATCACCAGCACCGCCTCCGGCTCGGCAAACCCGGTCAGGTAATGAAAATAGCTGTCGAAGCGATAGGGATAGTGGCTGTCGGCATTGCGCGCTGCTTCCGGGGCAGTGGGGATGACGGCAACACCCTCGCCCATGGCTTTCATCAGCCGTGTGCGGCGCTGTTGTCGGTGTGCTGTTTCGATCATGATTTGCTTGATTCGGTTTGGAGTAGCATGTCCAGTTCATGCAGCCGCTGCGGCGTGCCCACATCTACCCAGCGGCCAAAAAAGTGTTCCGCCGTAGCGCGGCCCTGAGCGATGGCATCACTTAGCAGCGGCGCCAGCTTGGCCTTGCTGCCGCGCACAATGGCAGAAAACAATTCCGGCCGATACACCCCGATGCCGGAAAATGTCAGTTTGTGGGCACCTTCGGCCAATAGCCTTACGCCATCATAAGCGAAATCGCCGTGCGGGTGCTGCGGCGGATTGTCCACCAGCACCAGGTGGGCCAGCTTGTCAGCGTCCAGCTTGCTTTCCGCACCGCTGAAATCGTAGTCGGCATAAATATCGCCGTTGACCACCAGAAAGGGGGCATCGCCCAATAGCGGCAATGCCTGGGCAATGCCGCCGGCAGTTTCCAGCGCCTCGCCTTCCGGCGAATACACAATAGACACGCCGAAGCGGCTGCCGTTTCCCAATGCAGCTTCGATGCGGTCACCGAGGTGGGCGTGGTTGATGACGATATCGCGCAGGCCTGCCTCGGCTAGGCGCTCGATATGCCAGACGATCAGCGGTTTACCGCCCACCGGCAATAGCGGCTTGGGAACGCTATCCGTCAATGGCCGCATGCGCTCGCCGCGGCCGGCTGCCAGGATCATGGCCTTCATTAAAAAGTGTACCCTACCTGTGGCTGCCTCTTTTCCAGTTCGTCCAGCAGTCTCAGCAACGGCCTGAGTTCGGCATAACGCTCGCATGCCTTGCGCAGGTAATCCATCACCAGCGGCAAGTCCTTGAGGTAACCCTCCTTGCCATCGCGGTGGTACAGGCGGGCGAAAATGCCGAGGATCTTGATATGGCGCTGCGCGCCCACCCACTCGAAGTCGCGGTAGAACTCGGAAACATCCTGCGCTACCGGCAAGCTGGCTTTCTTTGCCTGCTCCCAGTAGCGCACCGCCCAGTCCAGCACCTGCTCCTCCTGCCAATGGATATAGGCGTCACGCAGCAGCGAAACCAGGTCATAGGTGACAGCGCCGTACACCGCGTCCTGAAAATCCAGTATGCCGGGATTGGCACCCAAACCGTCGTCGCACACCATCAAATTGCGCGAATGGTAATCGCGGTGCACGTATACCTTGCCCTGCGCCAGGATGTTGCGGTTGAGCGCTTCGAACACACCATGCAGCGTGGCCTGCTGCGCATCGGTCAGCGTGACGCCGAGATGTTTGCCGACGTACCACTCCGGGAACAGGCTCATTTCGCGCATGAGCAGCGCCGCATCGTATGCCGGCAGCACATCGGGCCGGCTGGCAAGCTGGATTTTGATCAGCGCAGCCGTTGCATCGCGATAGAGCCGGCTGGCCGAGTCCTCATCCAGCGCCGACAGATAAGTGGTGTTCCCCAGATCGGTGAGCAACAAAAAGCCTTGCTCCAGGTCTTGCTCCAATACGCGCGGAACATTGACGCCGGCGGCCAGGAACAACTCCGCCACCTGGATGAATGGCCGGCAATTTTCGTGTTGCGGCGGCGCATCCATGACGATCAGCGTGCGTCCCGGCAGGCTGGCCCGAAAATAGCGCCGAAAGCTGGCATCGGCGGAGGCAGGCGTGATGGCTAAGCGCTGACCGGGGAAAAGCTGGTGCAGCCATGATTGCAGTTGTTCCAAACGTTGCAAGATAAAGCCCCATAACAGAGATTAAGTTTAAGTTCCCGGCACAACCCTTTGTCGGAAAAAGGAAAACACCTACAAATCAAGCATTGGCGCGGCTTCTAGGGCGACTTATCCATTGCTTAAAGTACAGATTTATGCGATTTTATCACTATAAAAATTAAACCCTGATTTCCTTTCCCCAGCTTATGACCAAAACCCGTTGCCTTGCGCTATGCTTCGCCTTTTTGCCCCTGCTGTGTGGGCAGGCGAGCGCGCAAGAGGCAGCGGCTGAAACGACCCCTGCAGCAACCGAGGCAGCGCCTGAAACAACCCCCGGAACAACCATAGACGCGCAACGCCTGGAAATCCAGATGGGCCGTGAAATGCATGCGATCGGGGATGCAGAGTTGCACCAGAACTCGCAAGCCATTTATGGCGACCGCATTGATTTCGACATGCTCAACAACAAACTGCATGCCATCGGCAATACGCGTATCGAGCACAACGGCAACGTATTCACCGGCCCGGAACTGCAACTCCAGCTGGATGAACGCGTAGGGGAGATGAAGGAGCCAGTATTCCTGCTGAAGCTTCCCTCCAAACTATCGGCACCATCGGCTGACAAAGTCAGGCCGGCGGAGTTCGCGCGTGGCGATGCCAAGACCATGCTGTTCGAGGGTCCGACCAAGGAAACCCTCAAGAATGTGCGCTATACCACCTGCGAGGAAGGGGTAGACGACTGGTTCCTGAAAGCGAAAGACATGGAGATCGACCATTACACCGATACGGCGACGGCTACCCATGCCAGCATGGAGTTCAAAGGGGTTCCCATCCTGTACACGCCATGGATAGACTTCCCTTTAAATAAAGAGCGCAAGAGCGGTTTCCTTGCGCCCACTTTCGGCACCAGCACCGGTAACGGTATCGAATTCATGCTGCCGTACTACTGGAATATCGCACCTGACATGGACGCAACCCTGTCGCCGCGTTATCTTGCTTTGCGCGGCCTGCAGTTGAACGGCGAATTCCGCTACCTGGAATCAAACTACTCGGGCAAGGATATCCTCGAATACTTGCCCAGCGATGACGTTACGCATACCACCCGTTACTACGCAAATCTCACGCACGCGCATGACTTCGGCAACGGACTGAGCGGCGGCTTCAATTACCAACGTTTATCCGACAGCAATTATTTCGCCAATCTCAGCACCCAGATCATCAACACCAGCACGGTCAACATGCCGCAACAAGCCTACCTGAACTACGCCAGGGACGGATGGAACCTGAATGGCCTGGTGGAACAATATCAGACTCTGGACAATGCGTCCTTTCCTTACCAGCGCCTGCCGCAATTGACGCTGACGCGCGGCGACGACTGGGGAACACGTCAATTCAGCCGTTGGGCGGGAAGCGGCGACGATTTGCAAAACGACGCCGGCAATGACGTCGATAGGGTAGTAGCCCATAGCGACTTCTATGGCCAATGGGTGACCTACGGCAGAAGCAGCCATGCGCCCAACACGCTGCCCACAGGCAGCCGCCTGACGCTGCACCCAAGCATCAGTTTCCCGATCACTCCAGCCTACGGCTACCTGACCCCGAAGCTTGGCGTTGTCGCCACCAAATATGACCTGGGTGGCAATACGCGATTCACCAATGCCCAGGGGCTGCCAGACAACTACCGATCCGCCCTGAGTACCATACCGGTACTAAGCGTTGACAGCGGCCTGTACTTTGACCGCAACTTCAAGGTCGTCAAAAACGAATATCTGCAAACTCTGGAGCCACGCCTGTTTTACGTCTACGCGCCCTTCGTCGACCAAAGCCGCCAGCCTATCTTCGACACCGGCCTGAGCGACTTCAAAACCAACATCTTTTCCGAGAACCTGTTCTCCGGCGGTGACCGCTTCAACGATGCCAATCAACTGACCATGGCGTTGACCAGCCGCATCCTCGACAGCAAAACAGGCGAGCAGAGATTGAGCGGGACTTTAGGCCAGCGCTTCTACTTCAGCGACCAGAAAGTTGTCATGCCGGGCACCGCGCCACGCACCAGCAACAGTTCCGACCTGCTGGGCTCAGCGACGGCGAACCTGCGCAACAAGTGGAACCTCAGCGGCGGGTTCCAGTACGACACCGACCAGAGCCAGTTCTTGCAGCACAACATTACCGCCCACTATGCCCCGGTACCGGGCAAGATACTGGACATGTCCTACCGTGCCGGTCGTGCACGTGGGGCAACGACCGACAACCAGAGGCTGCTTGACGCCTACACTGAATGGCCTATCAGCGGCCGCTGGATAGGCCTGGGGCAGATAACCTATTCCCTGCTGCCCAGCGATGTGCATAAGCTTGGCCAAGCCACGGCTGGCGTCGAGTATAATGCCGGTTGCTGGCAAGGACGTGCCGTCGTGCAGCGCATCCCGCCGGCCACCTTGCCCACCCCGACTTACGCTTTATATTTCCAGCTCGAGCTGGGTGGCTTGGCCAGCATCGGCACCAGCCCGCTCGAACTCATCAAACGTAACATCCCAGGCTACATCAATAGCAGCTGGATTCCGGACACCAATTACTGACATGCTGACTTCTTTTAAGGCCGCGTTATGCGCGCTGTTGCTGATTCCATCGCTACTTCTGTCACTCCCTGCACTGGCCGACAGTACCGGCGCCACCCAGACGAAACCGGCTAAGGCCGAAGAAAAAGGCCTGCTCGACAAACTGAAATTCTGGGGAGATGACGAAAAACCGGAATCTTCCCCTGCGCCAGCTGAAGCTGAAGCAGCCCCGGTTGCCGCCCCGCAGAAAGAAGAAAAGGGCCTGCTCGACAAGCTCAAGTTCTGGGGCGACGACGAGAAAGAAACGCCGCAGCCCGCACCCAAAGCCGCTCCTGCTGTGAAACCGAAGCCGGCATCTGGAAGTGTCCCCATCGTGAAACCGAAGCCGGAACCCGGACCCAAGGCCGTGCCTGTTGCGAAACCGGAAACCAAGCCTGTCCCTGCCAAGACTGAAGTAGCCAAGCCGCAGGCATCACCGGCTGCCCCAGCCGAAGTTACCCAGGTCGACCGCATCATCGCCGTGGTGGACAACAGCGTCATCACCCGTGGCGAATTGCTTGATCGCATGAAAACCGTTCTGGGTCAGCTGGAAAAGCAAGGCACTCCCCTGCCCCCGGAAGATGTGCTGCAAAAGCAGTTGCTCGAACGCCTGATCACCGACCAGCTGCAATTGCAACTCGCTGCCCAGACCGGCTTGCGCGTCGATGACAACCAGCTGGACAAGACCATGGAGCGCATTGCCGAGCAGAACAAGCTCAGCTTGACGGAATTCCGCACGGCACTGGAACGCGACGGCATCCGCTACGGCAAATTCCGCGAGGATATTCGCCGCGAAATCATCATGGCCCGCCTGCGTGAGCGCGAAGTGGACAACCGCATCACTATCACCGATGCTGAGATCGACAACCTGCTCACCAACCAGTCATCGAGGAAAGATTCGGATGAGTTCGAGCTCGCCCACATTTTGATACGTGCGCCGCAGGAAGGCGCGCCGGAAGAGTTGCAGAAATTGCGCGCCAAGGCTGAAGAGGCGCTGAAAAAGCTGCAAGCCGGCACCGATTTCGGCCAGGTATCTGCCAGCTATTCGGACGCGCCGAACGCGCTGGAAGGCGGCAAGCTCGGCTGGAAAACGGCTACCCAGTTGCCCGAACTGTTTCTGGAAGCAGCCAGAGCGCTGAAGGCCGGCGAAATTACGCCCATCCTGCGCAGCCCCAATGGCTTTCATATCCTCAAACTACTGGATCGTCGCGGCGGCTCTTCTCCATTGGTGGTGCAACAAACCCATGCCCGCCATATCCTGATCAAACCCAGCGAAGTGCTATCGGAAAGCGACGCCCAACACCACATGGACGATCTCAAGGAACGTCTCGACAACGGCGCGGATTTCGCCGAACTGGCGCGCCTGCATTCGGAAGACGGCAGCGCCAGCAAGGGCGGCGACTTGGGATGGGCCAGCCCCGGCGACATGGTGCCAGAGTTCGAGAAAGCCATGAACGAACTCAAGCCCGGCGAGATCAGCGCCCCGGTGCGTTCCCCATTCGGCTGGCATGTGATCCAGGTGATCGAGCGCCGCAGCCAGGACATGAGCCGCGAAGCGTCGCGCATCAAGGCACGCCAGGAAATCAAGGCGCGCAAATCGGACGAAGCCTATCAGGACTGGCTGCGCGAGCTGCGCGACCGGGCGTTTGTGGAATACCATCTTGAAGACAAAGACTAAGCATCTAACAAAATGAACTCGCTTGTGCTGGCGGCGTTGCTCCACCTTGCCGTACTAATTGTACTGTCTGCGGTGTCGCGCCTTGCCAGCCCGGCGCTCGTTGCTCATTTTGCTGGACGCTTCAGGCCGTCCTGTCAGATGTGAACACCCGGCCCTGCATAGCACTCACTGTCGGCGAACCTGCCGGCATCGGCCCCGACCTCTGCGTCATGCTGGCGCAGCGCCTGCCTGATGCCGACATCACCGTCATCGCTGATCGCCACCTGATCGAACAACGTGCCCAACTACTCGGCCTGCCGCTGGGCAACCTGAATATCCACCACATCCCGCTCGCCGCACCCTGCGAACCCGGCAAGCTCGACGCCGCCAACAGCCGCTATGTGCTGGAAACCCTCACCTACGCCACCCAGGGCTGCATGAACGGCACCTTCGACGCCATGGTCACCGCACCGGTGCACAAAGGCATCATCAACGACGCCGGCATCCCCTTCACCGGCCACACCGAATTCCTCGCCGAGCTCACCCATACTCCGCAAGTCGTCATGATGCTGGTCGGCGGCGGCATGCGCGTGGCCCTCGCCACCATCCACCTGCCGCTACGCGCAGTGCCGGATGCCATCACCCAAGAAAACCTGGAAACCACCATTCGCATCCTGCACCGCGACCTAGTACAGCGCTTCGGCATCCCCCACCCCAGAATTTTTGTGGCTGGCCTCAACCCTCACGCCGGCGAAGGCGGCCATCTCGGCATGGATGAAATAGACACCATCATCCCCGTGCTGGAAAAACTGCGCGCCGAAGGCATGCACCTCACCGGCCCGCTCCCCGCCGACACCATGTTCAGCCCACAAAATATTCAGAATTGCGACGCCTTCCTCGCCATGTACCACGACCAGGGACTCGCCGTCCTCAAACACGCCAGCTTCGGCGAAGGCGTCAACATCACGCTCGGCATGCCCATCATCCGCACCTCGGTCGACCACGGGACGGCGTTAGAGTTGGCGGGGACGGGAAAGGCGGATTGCGGGAGCCTTTATGCGGCGATTGAGTTGGCGATTGAGATGGCAGCAACCGATCACCAAGCACTTATTAAATTATGAATGCTTTCAGAGTAGGGCAAGTATTTCCGGCAACCCCTGCTAATACCGCGCTAATGCAACTCTGGATCGCAACTCGGCATATCCTCGTTCTCCAACGTGCTCTCCTTGCTAAGCCAGGGCCAGACCACATCGAACACGAGCAATTCCTACACACCTTTCTTGCTATCACCGCAACAACAAAAGAAGCTTCTGATGCGTTTCGCTTGGCTGACTCTCTTGGATGCTTTCAAACTTTGCCGCAAGACTTGAATCCGCAACTCGCCATGGCAAGAACCGAATGTGCCAAGAATGATCCGAAATCCATACATAATCGGCTTCTTGTGCGCCTTCGTAATACTGCCGGTGCTCACTTTGGAAAAACTCTCATTCAGCAAGGCCTGTCGCTGCTAAAAGCAGAGTCGTTTCCGCTACGAGTCGGTGGAGACTCTTTCTATGAGTCAACATTCCCTCTTGCAACGTCCCTAGTAGAAAAAATTCTGGAAGTCCACGGCGTCAAAGCAAGTGACGCCCTCCATGAGTTTCCCGCTGTCATTAATTTAGGAGCCGCGCTTCAGAAACTCGCAGACGCAGTTGTAACAGAAAGTGTGTTTGCGACACGCACAGGGAGGCAATAAACGAAGTGCATTACGCCGAACACATTTGAGGCTGATGGTGACACACCACCAAGTTCCCCTGCTGCCGCGCCGAGCAGCACAGCCAAGTCGGGAGTTTTCGGCGAGGACTGTCTGAGGGCGTAGCCCGAGTTCCGCAGCCGCCCGACTTGGCAAGCAGCGCAGGGAACCCGCAGGGCGCGACAGGGGGCGGCATTCTCTTTGGTTCCTTTCTCTTGGCCGCACAAGAGAAAGGAACTTGCCGCCGGGCAACCCCCGGCACTGCTTAATCAAGCAAGACCGACAGTTTTTAAACCCATCCCACCCTAGCCCTCCCCTTGAAAGGGAGGGAAACCTAGATTCCGGGTCAAGCCCGGAATGACGTGGTTACCATCGTCCAGTAAAATGCCCCAATGAAACATATTCCGCGCAAGCGCTTCGGCCAAAACTTCCTCTCCGAACCCGACATCATCCGTTCCTGCATTGAAGCCATCCACCCCGCCCCCGATGACCTCATGGTCGAAATCGGCCCCGGCCTCGGCGCCCTCACCCAGCCGCTAATAAAAACACTGGCCCACCTGCATACCGTAGAACTCGACCGCGACATCGTGAGCTGGATGCAAAAACACTACCCGGCCGACAAAATCACCATCCACAATGTCGATGCGCTGAAATTCGACTTCTCCAGCCTGGGCGAAAAAATCCGTGTCGTGGGCAACCTCCCCTACAACATTTCCACCCCCATCCTGTTCCACCTGCTGGAAAGCGTGGCTCACATCGCCGACATGCACTTCATGCTGCAAAAAGAAGTCGTCGAGCGCATGGTGGCGGAGCCTTCCACGCCTGAATACGGACGACTGTCAGTGATGCTGCAATACCGGCTGCACATGGAACACCTGTTCACCGTGCCACCGGAAGCTTTCGACCCGGCGCCCAAGGTGGAATCCGCCTTTGTGCGGCTGGTGCCTTACCCTGCCTTGCCCCACCCCGCCACGGACGAAAAACTGTTCGCCAAGATCGTCGCCATGGCCTTCTCGCAGCGCCGCAAGACACTGCGCAACACGCTCAAGAGCATCCTGGACGATGCCGGCTTCGCCGCGCTGGGCATAGACCCGCAGTTGCGCGCGGAAAATCTGGGGGTGGTGGAATTCGTCGCCATCACCAACCATCTGGCCTGATATAATTTCGCGATATTCAACAGGGAGCATAAATGAGACTGATACTATTGGGCGGCCCCGGCGCCGGCAAAGGCACCCAGGCCACCTTCATCAAGGAAAAATTCGGCATTCCGCAGATATCCACCGGCGACATGCTGCGCGCGGCCATCAAGGCCGGCACCCAGCTTGGACTGGAAGCCAAGAAGTTCATGGACGCGGGCGGGCTGGTGCCGGACGATGTCATCATCGGCCTGGTCAAGGAGCGCATCAAGGATGCCGGCTGCGCCAACGGCTTTTTGTTCGACGGCTTCCCGCGCACCATTCCGCAGGCCGAGGCGATGAAGCAGGCCGGCGTGGACATCGACTACGTGCTGGAGATCGACGTCGACGATGCCGAAATCATCAAGCGCATGAGCGGCCGTCGCGCCCATCTGGCCTCGGGTCGCACATACCACGTCATCTTCAACCCGCCCAAGGTAGCCGGCAAGGATGACGTCACCGGCGAGGATCTGGTGCAGCGTGACGACGACAAGGAAGAAACCGTGAAGAAGCGGCTGCAGGTGTACCACAGCCAGACCAAACCGCTGGTGGACTATTATTCCGACTGGGCAGCCAGCGGCGATGCAAAAGCGCCGAAGTACGTCAGGATCGCCGGCGTCGGCTCGGTGGAAGAAATCCGCGACAAGGCCTTTGCCGCGCTGAAATAACCCGGCAAGGCAAGCCGCCGGCTTTGCTGGCTTGCCCATGAAAAATGCCTGCCACCGTGAGGTGCAGGCATTTTGCTTTCGGACAGGCTGAATCAGCTGTGGCGCTTGTTCATCAGTTCCTTGATCAGCGGCGTCAGGATGATTTCCATGGCCAGGCCCATCTTGCCGCCCGGCACGACGATGTTGTTGCGGCGGGACATGAACGAGCCCTTGATCATCGACAGCAGGTACGGGAAATCCGCCATATTGGGTTTGCGGAAACGAATCACCACGACGCTTTCATCCAGCGTCGGAATATCGCGCACGATAAAAGGGTTGGAAGTATCCACCAGGGCGACACGCTGAAAGTTAATGTCCGTGTTGGAAAACTGCGGGCAGATATACTCGACGTAATCGCGCATGCGGCGCAGGATGGTCTGCGTCACGGCCTCGGCGGAGTAGCCGCGCTCGCCGGTATCGCGATGTATCTTCTGTATCCATTCCAGGTTGACGACAGGCACCACGCCGATCAGCAGGTCGACATGCTGGGCCACGTCCACCTTGTCAGTCCTGATCCCGCCGTGCAAACCCTCGTAGAACAGGATGTCGGAACCGGGCGGAATGGTTTCCCAGGGCGTGAATTCACCCGGCTTCAGGCTGGTGCCAAGCTGGCTGTTAAACTCGGCGGCTTCGGCAGCGCTGTGGACATAATAGCGCCGCTGGCATACACCGGTCTCACCGTACTGACGGAAGGTTTCTTCGATCTTGTCGAAATGGTTGCATTCCGGACCAAAATGGCTGGGGGGGCGTTGATGGTTGTCTTCGGCATTTTCGACCGCAGCATTGAATTCCATGCGCGTCACGCTATGAAAGCTATCGCCTTCAAGCACGGCGGCATTGATTTCTTCACGGCGGAAAATGTGCTCGAAAGAACGCTTGACGGTAGTCGTGCCTGCGCCTGAGGAGCCGGTCACCACAATTACCGGATGCTTCTTTGACATGGGTTTAATCCTTAACAGGTTGCCATCGTGCAGTGACCTAGTGCGGTGGCCTGCCGAGCGCTTTTTCGTAAGATTCATCGCAAAAAAACCTGACCCAATTATACGTGAGCTCGGGCAATCAACCAACCTGCGGCAGGGTATAATTCAAAGGTTTGATGACACTAGCGGAATAATCGATGCAGCAGCACTACGAATTCTCGAAAATAGAACCCAATATCCAGCAGGAATGGGCGGAGCAGCAAACTTTCGCTGCGCGCGAGGATTCCTCCAGGCCGAAATACTACTGCCTGTCCATGTTCCCCTACCCCTCCGGCAAGCTGCACATGGGGCACGTGCGCAACTACACCATAGGTGACGTGCTGTCGCGCTATCACCGCATGCAAGGCTACAACGTGCTGCAGCCCATGGGCTGGGACGCCTTCGGCCTGCCTGCCGAAAACGCCGCCATCCAGAACAGCGTGCCGCCCGCCCAGTGGACGTTCGAGAATATTGCCTACATGAAAAAGCAGCTCCAGTCTCTGGGCTTTGCCATCGACTGGAAGCGCGAAATCGCCACCTGCACGCCGGAATACTACAAATGGAACCAATGGCTGTTCCTGCGCATGCTGGAAAAAGGCATCGCCTACAAGAAGACCCAGACCGTGAATTGGGATCCGGTGGACCAGACCGTGCTTGCCAACGAACAGGTAATCGACGGCCGCGGCTGGCGCACCGGCGCCGTGGTGGAAAAGCGCGAGATTCCGGGCTATTACCTCGGCATCACCCAATATGCCGAGGAACTGCTGGCCGACCTCGACAAGCTGCCGGGCTGGCCGGAGCGCGTGAAGACCATGCAGGCCAACTGGATAGGCAAGAGCACAGGCGTGCGCTTCGCCTTCCCTTACGAGCTGGACGGCAAAGCGGAAAAACTGTGGGTGTTCACCACCCGCGCCGACACCATCATGGGCGTGACGTTCGTCGCCGTGGCCGCCGAGCATCCGCTGGCGACCCGCGCCGCACAAGGCAATCCGGCGCTTGCCGCTTTCATCGAAAAATGCAAGCACGGTTCGGTGATGGAAGCCGACCTCGCGACCATGGAAAAGGAAGGCATGGACACCGGCCTCAAGGTCACGCATCCGCTCACCGGGGAACAGGTGCCGGTGTGGGTCGGCAACTATGTGCTGATGGGCTATGGCGACGGTGCGGTGATGGCGGTGCCAGCGCATGACGAGCGCGACTTCCATTTCGCCCAGCAATATGGACTATCAATCAAACAAGTAATAAAAAGTGAAGCGCCAGAAGCTGAGGAAATTAGGTTCCTTATGCGTGAAGGGATGCATGCAGCCAACTCAACAACTACGCACCGCCTCGTGAATAAATATGGCGACCCACATGGAGTTGGCGCAGAAAATTGGGGTCGTTCCCTTAAAGAAGCCACCGAATTCAACCTTAGCAAATGGAAGGAGTGGTATGCCGACAAGGAACACGGCGTGTGCATCAATTCCGACAAATACGACGGCCTGAATTACGAACAAGCTATGAATGCAATTGCCACCGACCTCGACAAGTTAGGTCTGGGCGAAAAGAAAGTGCAATGGCGCTTGCGCGACTGGGGCGTTTCGCGCCAGCGCTACTGGGGCTGCCCCATCCCCATCATCCATTGCGACACCTGCGGCGACGTGCCGGTGCCGGACGATCAATTGCCCGTGGTGTTGCCGACAGACTGCGTGCCGGATGGTTCCGGTAACCCACTGAATAAGCGCGCGGATTTCCTCAACTGCACCTGCCCCAAGTGCGGCAAGGCAGCGCGGCGCGAGACCGACACCATGGATACCTTCGTCGACTCGTCCTGGTATTACGCCCGCTATGCCTGCCCGGATAACGCCGAGTCCATGGTGGATGCGCGCAGCAATTACTGGATGCCGGTGGATCAGTATATCGGCGGCATCGAGCACGCCATCCTGCACCTGCTGTATTCGCGCTTCTGGACCAAGGTCATGCGCGACACCGCGGTTAATGGAAAAGCCCTGGTCAACTACGACGAGCCGTTTGCCCACCTGCTGACGCAGGGCATGGTGCTCAACCACATTTTTTCGCGGCGCACCGACAAGGGTGGCATCGAGTATTTCGCGCCGGAAGAAGTCGAACTGCTGCACGATGCCGGCGGCAAGATCACGGGCGCAACAGCGCTCGCCGACGGCAAGCCGGTGGACTTCCAGGGCATGGGCACCATGTCAAAATCCAAGCGCAACGGCGTCGACCCGCAATCGCTGATCGAGCAATACGGCGCCGACACCGCGCGCTTTTTCATGATGTTCGCCGCCCCGCCGGAGCAGACACTGGAGTGGTCGGACGCCGGAGTGGAAGGCAGCCATCGCTTCCTTAGACGGGTGTGGTCGTTTGCCGACAGGTATGGCCGCTTATTTCCGAGTATCCCAGAAGTTACAGAAGTAACAGATCCGGATATTAAGCACATTCGCCGAGAAATACACTCCGTGCTTAAACAAGTTAATTTTGATTATGGTCGAATTCAGATCAATACAATTGCATCGGGGGCAATGAAGTTATTGAATGCAGTTGACACCTCTCTTGCCAAGTATTTCCCATCAAGCTTAAGCCATAAGGATTTAAGCTTGCTATCCCCAGAGGAACGTAATGTTTTAAAGGGACTGGAAGTCGAGTTGCTTCCCGTGATGCGTGAGGGATTCCGCATCTTATTGCTTACTTTGTCGCCGATCTGTCCGCACATTACCCACGCATTGTGGCGCGAACTGGGCTACGGCGACGACATTCTGGACGCCGGCTGGCCGGAGCCGCTGGAAGCCGCATTGGTACAGGACGAGATCGAGCTGGTGATCCAGGTCAACGGCAAGCTGCGCGGCAACATGGCCGTGGCAAAAGACGTGGACCGTGCCGTCATCGAAAAGCTGGCGCTGGAACAGCCTTGCGTGCAAAAATACCTGGACGGCGGCAGCGTCAGGAAAGTGATCGTCGTACCCGGCAAACTGGTCAACGTGGTAGTGGGGTAATTTATGCTTAACTTCGGATTCAATCGTAGCGGCTGCAACCGCATCAACCGGTTGCGCCATGCTCTGCTGCTGCTGTGCGCGCTCTCGCTCGCCGCCTGCGGCTTCCATCTGCGCGGCGTTGCCAACGTGCCGTTCGAAAGCGCCTATATCGGCGGCTCCGCCAGCATCATGGGCGACCTGAAAAAATCCCTCGCCAGCAACGGCGTCAAAATCTTGCGAAATGAAGGGGATGCGCAAGTTTCGGTCGAGTTGCTCAGCGAATCGAACGACAAGCGCATACTCTCGCTCTCGGGCGGCGGCAAGGTGCGCGAGTATGAACTGGTTTACATCCTGACCTACCGTATGCGCGATGCCTCGACCCCGGAATGGGGGCCGGAACAGCGCGTAGAAATTCGCCGCGACTTCTCCTACGACGACAGCCAGCTGCTGGCCAAGAGCTTTGAAGAGGCCCGGCTGCAAAACGACATGCGGGCTGAAGTGGTGCGCGAAGTCATACGGCGGCTGAGCGCGACAGCACCGCGCAAATGATCTATTAGCCCAAGTGCGCCTGCCCCAGGAACAGCTAGAAACCCATCTGCAGCGCGAACTGCGCGCGCTTTACGTGCTCTGCGGAGACGAGCCGCTGGCGCTGATGGAGGGCGTGGATGCCATTCGCGTTGCCGCGCGCAAACAGGGCTTTGATGAGCGCAACACCCTGCTGGTGGAGCGCGGCTTCAACTGGGGCCAACTCGCCGCCTGCGGTCAGGCGCTATCCCTGTTCGCCAGCAGGCGGCTGGTGGAAATCCGCATCCCTTCCGGCAAACCCGGCATCGAGGGGGCGAAGGCGCTGCAGGCTTACGTCGCCGACCTGGCACCCGACACCGTCACCGTCATAGTCCTGCCCAAGCTCGACAAGACCAGCCAGGCGACCGCGTGGTTCAGCGCACTGGAAAAAGCGGGCAACGTGGTCCAGATGCAGCCGATAGAAATCGATCGGCTGCCGCGCTGGATAGGCGCACGCCTTGAAAAACAAGGGCAGCAGGCCGACGCGGCGACGCTGGATTTTCTCGCCAATCAGGTGGAGGGCAACCTGCTCGCCGCACACCAGGAAATCCAGAAGCTCGCCTTGCTGGAACCGCAAGGCCGGCTCGACGCCGCAGCAGTACGCGAAGCCGTGCTGAATGTTTCGCGCTATGATGCCTTCCAATTGGGCGACGCCATGCTGGCCGGCGAAGCCGAGCGCACCTCGCGCGTGCTGCAGGGCTTGCAGGCGGAGGGTGTGCAACCGCTGGCGCTGCTCGGCATGTTGGCCTGGCTGCTGCGCGGCGTGACGCGCGTCAAGGCGGCCGAGGTGCGCGGCGAAAACTTGGCAAGCGCCATGCAGCAGGCGAGAATCTGGGGCGACCGTCAGGCGCTGGTGAAGCGGGCGTTGTCCCGCCTCGAATTGCGGCATCTGCACGCGGCGATACAGAAAATGGCGGAAATCGACAAAATGGCCAAGGGCGTGGCGCAAGGCGAGCCATGGCTGGAAATCAATCGCCTGTGCCTGGGGCTTGCCCGCATCGGCATGGCACGCACGGCACAGAAGCGGCAGCGCGCCGGCATGGCGCCGAGCGCAGCATAAGGAATCGAACGATGGACATTAAAAACTACATGCAACAGGTTGGGCGGGAGGCGCGTGCTGCCTCGCGTTTGATGGCAAAGGCCGACACCGGCTCCAAGAATCGGGCGCTGCTGACCATCGCCGCCGCCATCCGGCGCGAGCGAGAAGCGCTGCTCGCGGCAAACCGCGAAGATGTCGAAGCCGCCCGCGCCGCCGGCATGGATGCCGCCATGCTGGACAGGCTCGCCCTGTCGGAAAAGGCCATCGCCGCCATGGCCGAAGGGTTGGAGCAGATCGCCGCCCTGAGCGACCCCATAGGTGAAATCAGCGACCTGAAATTTCGGCCGTCCGGCATACAGGTCGGCAAGATGCGCGTGCCGCTGGGCGTCATCGGCATCATCTACGAAGCCCGTCCCAACGTGACCGTGGACGCCGCAGGCCTGTGCCTGAAATCCGGCAACGCCAGTATTTTACGCGGCGGGTCCGAAGCCATCCGATGCAACCGCGCGCTAGCCGCACTTGTGCACGAAGGCCTGCGCGCCGCCGGGTTGCCGGAAGCCGCCGTACAGGTAGTGGACACCACCGACCGCGCCGCCGTGGGCGAACTCATCACCATGAAGGAATTCGTCGATGTCATTGTGCCGCGCGGCGGCAAGGGCCTGATCGCGCGCATTTCCAGCGAGGCCAAAATTCCCGTCATCAAGCACCTGGACGGCAACTGCCACGTCTATGTGGACGACGAGGCCGATGCCGACAAGGCGCTGCGCATCGTCGAGAACTCCAAGACCCAGCGCCTGGGCACCTGCAATACCGCAGAATCCTTGCTGGTAGCGCGTTCCGTGGCAGCAGCCATGCTGCCCAGGCTGGCGGCAATGCTCACGGCCCGCGGCGTCGAAATCCGCGGCTGCGCCGAGACGCAAGCCCTGGCGCCGCAAGCCCGAGCCGCCACGGAAGAGGATTACTACACGGAATATCTGGACGCCATCATATCGGTCAAGGTGGTGGCGGGCGTGGACGAAGCCATCGCCCATATCAACAAATACTCCTCGCAGCACACCGAAGCCATCGTGACGGAAAACTACACCAGGGCCCGGCAATTCCTGCGCGAAGTGGACTCCAGCTCGGTCATGGTAAACGCCTCCACGCGCTTTGCCGACGGCTTCGAATACGGCCTGGGCGCGGAAATCGGCATTTCCACTGACAAGCTGCACGCGCGCGGCCCGGTGGGACTGGAAGGGCTGACCTCGCAAAAATTCATCGTGCTCGGCGACGGGCAGGTGCGCGGATAAAGGAGAACGCCATGAAAGACCTCAGCTACAGAATCATCCTCAAACCCGAACCGGAAGGTGGCTTTACCGTCACCGTCCCGGCATTGCCCGGTTGCGTTACCTATGGGGAGACGCTGGACGAGGCGCGGCTCATGGCGTCGGACGCCATCCAGGGCTATCTGGCAAGCATGGAAAAGCATGCCGAGCCCATCATAGACGATACCGACACACTGGAAAGCCGGCTAATCGTCCACCATGCCTAAAACGCCCGTGCTTACTGCCAGAGAGGTCATCGCCATTCTGGAGAAAAACGGGTTCATTCTGGATCACAGCACAGGCAGCCACCGCATCTACTACAACCCGCAAACCCTGCGACGCGCGGTCGTGCCGTTTCACCGCGGCGACCTGCCGACGGGCACGCTGATCGCCGTTCTCAAAGGCGCGGGAATTCCGCGCGAGCAATGGGGCAGGTAGCCACATTTTGATGCCACTAGTCGGAATCCTCGGCGGCACCTTCGACCCGATCCATTACGCACATTTGCGTCTTGCGCAGGAAATTGTAGATAATTTGCGTTTAACGCAAGTAAAGTTTGTTCTGGCGGCGCGCCCGCCGCATCGCGACAATCCGCAGACCAGCACCCGGCACCGTGCGGAAATGGTGCGTCTGGCCATCGCCGACAACCCGTTATTCGCCCTCGATACACGGGAGCTCGACCGTAGCGGGCCTTCCTACAGCTTCGACACGCTGACCAGCCTGCGGGCTGAGCATGGCGCCGAAACGCCGCTTTGCCTGATCGTCGGCGCAGACGCTTTTCTCGGCCTGCCGACCTGGCATCGCTGGCGCGAGATGTTTGGGTTGGCGCATGTGGTTGTGGCGCATCGCCCCGGCTTTACGCTGGACGACAGCAGCCCGGCCATGCCCGCAGAATTGCGGGAAGAATGGCGGCAGCGCTACTGCGCCGATGCGCAGATCATCAAAACATCTCCGCACGGCAGCATCCTGACCCAGGAAACCACGGCGCTGGATATCTCCGCCAGTGCCATCCGCGAACTTGTCAGCCGCGGAGGAAATCCGCGCTACCTGCTGCCCGAGGCTGTCCTCACCTATATACTCGAACACCAACTTTACGCAAAGGATAGGCATGAATCTTGAAGAAATGAAGCAGGCGGTAGTGGATGCGCTGGAGGATATCAAGGGCTTCGACATCACCGTCCTCGACGTCAGCCACCTTACGGCCATGACTTCCTACATGATAGTCGCCAGCGCCAATTCCTCGCGCCAGGCCAAATCCATGGCGCAGAACGTGCAGGAAAAGCTCAGGCAAAAAGGCACGACCATCTACGGCATTGAAGGCGAAAAAGAAGGCGAATGGGTGCTGCTGGACTTGGGCGACATCATCGTCCATGTCATGCTGCCCACTACCCGCGCTTACTACAACCTGGAGCAACTCTGGGGCGCGGCGGAAGGCCGACGCCATACCGCTGCATCGGCCGCCGGAAACGCCTAACCAGGCCATCCCGACGCAATGAAATTACGCATCATTGCTGTCGGCCACAAGATGCCCGCATGGATCACGCAGGGCTTCGAGGAGTACGCCAGGCGCATGCCGCGCGAAGCGAGCATCGAACTGGTCGAACTCAAGCCGGACAAGCGTGCTGCGGGCAAAGGCGGGGAGCAGGTGCGCGAAGCGGAAGCCGCGCGCATTCTGGAAGCTGTCGGCAAGGATTATCTGGTTGCACTGGACGAACACTGGCAGGAGGTCAGCACGCTTAAACTCGCCGAGCGTTTCACCGGCTGGCTGGCTGGCGGCCGCGACGTGGCGCTGGCAATAGGTGGTGCAGACGGCCTGCACCCCAGCGTGAAAGCGCGTGCTGACTGGCTGTGGAGCCTGTCGCCACTCACCCTGCCACACGGCATGGTGCGGGTGTTGCTGGCGGAACAGCTTTACCGCGCATGGACAGTCATCAACAATCATCCCTATCATCGCGAGTAGCACGCTTGTCACCGCCGGATGGGAACCTGCCGTTGTATACTTAAGTCAAATTGCCGTAGCCGAAACTGATTTGCCCAAAAGGAGCCCTTTATGGAAATCGATATTGGTATCGCCAAGAAAGACCGCAAAGCCATAGCCGATGGCCTGTCACGCTTCCTCGCCGACAGTTACATTCTTTACCTGAAGACGCACAACTTTCACTGGAATGTGACCGGCCCCATGTTCAACACGCTGCACCTCATGTTCATGGGCCAATACACGGAACAGTGGAATGCTCTGGATTTGATTGCGGAACGCATCCGTGCATTGGGGCACCCGGCCCCCGGCTCGTATAAGAGATTTGCTGTTTTATCCTCCATCAAGGAGGAAGAGGGCGTGCCCAAAGCCAAGGAAATGATCCGCCAACTGGTCGAGGCGCAGGAGGCTGTAGCGCGCACCGCCCGTTCGCTGTTTCCGCTGGTTGAAAAAGCAGATGACCAGCCGACGACCGATCTCCTGACCCAGCGCCTGCAGGTTCATGAGAAAACCGCGTGGATGCTGCGCAGCCTGCTGGAAGAATAGACACTGAAAATCAGGCTGGAGATGCTCCAGCCTGATTGCACTCAGCACTCTCGACTTCAGCTTTTGTGGTAACCAACCACCACATCCACCTCGTTGCGCGACCCCAGAATGACCGGCACACGCTGATGCAAGCCGCTCGGCTGGATTTCCAGAATCCGCTCGCGGCCGGTACTGGCCCGCCCCCCTGCCTGTTCGATGATAAAGCTCATGGGGTTGGCTTCGTATAACAGACGCAGCTTGCCGCCTTTTTCCTTGAGCCTGGTATCGGTGGGGTACATGAACAGCCCGCCACGCACCAGAATGCGGTGCACTTCAGCCACCATGGAAGCCACCCAGCGCATGTTGAAGTCCTTGCCTCTGGGGCCTTCTTCGCCCTTTAGCGCCTCGTCCACATAACGCTGCACCGGTGCTTCCCAGAAGCGGCGATTGGAGGCGTTGATGGCAAATTCCTGGGTATCGGCAGGAATCTGCATGTTGGGGTGGGTCAGGTAGAACTCGCCGATGTCCCGATCCAGCGTAAATCCGTTCACCCCCCGTCCGGTCGTCAGCACCAGCATGGTGGAGGAACCATACAGCGCGTAGCCGGCACACACCTGTTGCGTGCCCGGTTGCAGAAAATCCTGCTCGACTGGATTGGCCACGCCTTCCGGACAGCGCAGGATGGAGAAAATGGTACCGACGGAGATGTTCACATCCACGTTGGAAGAGCCATCCAGCGGATCGAACACCAGCAGGTACTTGCCGCGCAGATATTGCGCCGGAATTTCATAAGGGCTATCCATTTCTTCCGAAGCCATGCCGGCCACATGGCCACCCCATTCATTGGATTTGATGAAGATGTCGTTGGTGATGACATCCAGCTTTTTCTGCGTCTCGCCCTGAATGTTCTGTGACTCCAGGCTGCCCATCACGCCTACCAGCGCGCCTTTGTTCACCGCGCTGGAGATGGCCTTGCAGGCGATACTGATGTCGTTCAGCAGCATGCTGAATTCGCCGGTGGCCTTGTTCTGGCGGCGCTGCTCTTCAATGATGAATTGGGTGATGGTGATGGTGTTCATAAATTTTCCTAAACCCGAAATGTTGTGATGTGCTCAAACAAAACAGCCGGCCCGATAGGGCCGGCTGCGAGGTCAGACTGAACTTGCAGACGTCGTCGCGATCAGGCGACGATGGGCAGCAAGGGGATGATCAGCAACGCCACGATGTTGATGATCTTGATCAGCGGGTTAATCGCGGGACCCGCGGTATCCTTGTAGGGGTCGCCGATGGTATCGCCGGTCACGGCTGCCATGTGGGCATCCGAACCCTTTCCGCCGTGGTGGCCATCTTCGATATGCTTTTTGGCATTATCCCAGGCGCCGCCGCCGGTGGTCATCGAAATGGCGACGAACAGGCCGGTGATGATGGTTCCCATCAACAGCCCCCCAAGCGCTTTAGGACCCAGTATCAGCCCGACCATCACCGGCACCAGCACCGGCAGCAGCGAAGGCAGTATCATTTCCTTGATGGCGGCTTTGGTCAGCAGATCGACTGCGCGCGAATAATCCGGCTTGGCCGTACCTTCCATAATGCCGGCGATTTCCTTGAACTGGCGGCGCACTTCCACCACCACCGAAGCGGCGGCACGGCCAACGGCATCCAGCGCCATGGCCGAAAACAGGTAAGGCACCAGGCCGCCGATGAATAGCCCGATGATGACCATGTGGTCGGACAGGTCGAAGCTAACGACTTGATTCAGATTATGCGCATTCAGGCCATGCGTGAAGTCGGCGAACAATACCAGTGCCGCGAGGCCCGCAGAGCCGATGGCGTAGCCCTTGGTGACGGCCTTGGTGGTATTGCCGACGGCATCGAGCGGGTCGGTAATGTTGCGCACCGATTCCGGCAGGCCGGCCATTTCCGCAATGCCGCCGGCGTTGTCGGTGATCGGCCCGAACGCGTCGAGCGCCACGATAATGCCGGCCATCGACAGCATGGCGGTCGCGGCCACCGCGATGCCATACAAGCCGGCCAGCGCGGAAGCGCCGTAAATGCTGGCACACACCGCGAGCACCGGCATGGCCGTTGCCCTGTTGCCGATGCCGAGGCCGGCAATGATGTTGGTCGCATGGCCGGTGGTCGAAGAATGTGCGATGTGACGCACGGGGCCGAATTCAGTCGAGGTGTAGTACTCGGTAATGACCACCATGGCGGCCGTCAGCGCCAGCCCGATCAGCGCAGCGCCGAACAGGTTGATGGTGGGATAGATGCCGTTGTTGCCTAGCATCATGTCGGTGATGAAATAGAATGCCGCCGCCGAAAGCAGCGCGGCCACGATCAGGCCACGATACAGCGCGTTCATGATCTTGCCGCCCGGGCTGGCTTGGACGAAATAACAGCCGATGATCGATGCAACAATGGACACGCCGCCCAGCACCAGCGGATAGGCGACGGCATTGGCGAGGACTTCTTTGCTGGCTGTCGCAAACTCCAGGCTGGCCAGCAGCATGGTGGCGATGATGGTCACCGCGTAGGTTTCAAACAAATCGGCGGCCATGCCGGCACAATCGCCCACATTGTCGCCCACGTTATCGGCAATCACGGCAGGGTTGCGCGGGTCGTCTTCCGGGATACCGGCTTCGACCTTGCCCACCAGATCAGCGCCAACGTCCGCGCCCTTGGTGAAAATACCGCCGCCGAGACGGGCGAAAATCGAGATCAGCGACCCGCCGAAAGCAAAGCCGACCAGCGGCTCAAGATTGTCTCTGACACTGGTTTCAACGGCTGCCATGTTATTCAGCCACGCGTAATAACCTGCCACCCCCAGCAAGCCGAGGCCGACCACCAGCATGCCGGTGATTGCACCCCCACGGAAAGCGACGGTCAGTGCTTCGTTGAGGCCGGTACGCGCCGCCTCAGCGGTACGCACATTGGCGCGCACCGAAACATTCATGCCGATGAAGCCCGTCAGTCCAGACAATGCAGCACCCAGGGCAAACCCTATGGCGGTCTTCCAGTTATGCAGACCGAAGCCGATGAGCACGAACAAAATGACGCCGACGATGGCGATGGTCGTGTATTGGCGGTTCAGGTACGCGGAAGCGCCTTCCTGGATCGCCAGGGCGATCTCCTGCATACGTTCGTTTCCGGCCGACTTGCGCATGATCCACGTCGTTGAAACCCAGCCATATACCAGCGCGATCGCGGCGCAGGCCAGTGCAAACCATAATGCTTGAGACATCCTGATACTCCTCCCGAAATTGGTTAATACAATATCGATGATTATCGATGTACGGCGACAAATGCTTCTGGGTCAAAAACGAATCTTTTGAACTAGGTCATAGTACTGGAGAAGTAAGAAATATGGCAATTTTTAGCTTTCTCCTTGAGCAGTGAGCCTGCCCATGCTGAATTTAAGTCCATGAAATTTTTGGCGGATTGCTGCAGTGTGTCATTTCCGCAACGATATCCCACCAAGTCCATCCAGTCCCACTCCAAAACGCTGGACAACCGTTGATGCGTCCTTTACAGTCTCGCATGGAGCGGACTAAAGGGGGCTATGCCCCCCCACCCTCTAGCAGAAAAACAACGGGATATCACATGCGAACACACTGGATCAAGTCATTTGCCGTTAGCGTCATGTTAGCCGGCATGCTGGGCGGCTGCGCCACGCAAGACAACAAGGATCCGCTTGAAGGCCTCAACCGCGGCATCTACAAATTCAACGATACCGTGGACAAGGCCGCCATCAAACCAGTCGCTGGCGCTTACAAGGCTGTGCTGCCCAGTCCGGTTCGCAGCGGAGTGAACAACTTTTTCTCCAACCTCAGCACGGTGGTCACGGTCATCAACGATATGTTGCAGTTCAAGATCGACAAGGCCATGGATGACGCAGGGCGCTTCGCCATCAATACCACCTTTGGCGTCGCCGGCCTGATCGATTGGGCTTCCATGGACGGCATCGAAAAGCGCAACGAAGATTTCGGCCAGACCCTGGGCTATTGGGGTATCGGCGATGGCGCCTATCTGGTGTTGCCGTTCCTCGGACCAAGCACCATCCGTGACACCGCGGGCCTGGTGGTGGACAGCGCATTCTTCGATCCAATCGGTTACCTCGACGATGCGCGCGACCGCAATCAACTGCTGCTGACCAAGTTCATTGACACGCGCGCCCAATATCTGCCGGGTAGCGACTTGCTGGACGAAGCCGCACTTGACCCCTATGTCTTCGTGCGCGACGCTTACTTCCAGCGCCGCCACAACATGATCCACGACGGCGATATGCCCAAAGACGAGCGGATACGGGAAGAATCGGATGAAGACAGCGGCAAGGCCACCGTCGCTGCGGCAGACGTTTCAGCCAAGTAACCGATAGTCCAGAAACAAAAAAGCCCCGAGGTTTCCCCGGGGCTTTTTTGTTGGCCTGCTTGCTGAGATGCCTCTATTCGCCCGCCACCGTCATGCGCTCGACCAGGATGGAGCCGCACTGCTTGGAGCCCTGAATCAGCACATCGTTGCCTACCGCGACGATCTGCCGGAACATGTCCTTGAGGTTGCCGGCGACGGTGATTTCTTCCACCGGATAACAAATCTCGCCGCCTTCCACCCAGAATCCAGCCGCACCGCGCGAATAGTCGCCCGTCACCATGTTGGTGCCGTGCCCCAGCAATTCCGTCACTACCAGGCCGGTATCCATTTTCTTCAGCAACCCGTCAAAGTCCAGATCACCGCTTTCCAACAGCAGGTTATGGTTGCCGCCGGCATTGCCGGTGGTCTGCATGCCCAGCTTGCGCGCCGAGTAACTGGACAGAACATAACCCTGCAGCACGCCGTGTTCGACCAGATCGCGCGCATGGGTAGCGACACCCTCGTCGTCAAACGGTGCGCTGGCCAGCCCCTTGGCCATGTGCGGCAACTCGCGGATGCGTATGCATGGCGCGAATACCGGCGTACCCAGCGCATCGAGCAGAAAAGAAGATTTGCGATACAGATTGCCGCCAGAGATGGCGGACACGAAGTGGGACAGCAAGCCTGATGCCAGGCTTGCTTCGAACAGCACCGGCGCCTGCCTGGTCTTCAACTGCCGTGCATTGAGGCGGCGCACCGTGCGCTCGCCGGCCTTGCGGCCGACGGCCTGCGCATTGTCCATGTCCGCGGCACTGCGCGCGGTGCTGTACCAGTAATCGCGCTGCATATTGTCGCCGTCGCCGGCGATCACCGAGCAGCTCAACGCATGACGGCTGCTCGGGTAACCCGCGCAAAAGCCGTTGCTGTTGGCATACACGAACATGCCTTCATGCGCGGAAACGCTCGCGCCCTCGGAATTCTGAATACGCTTGTCGGTCGCGAAAGCCGCCGATTCGCACTGCCTGGCCAGGTCGATGGCCTGTTCTACCGACACGTCCCATGGGTGATAAAGATCAAGCTCGGGGATGTCGTGCGCCAGCATCTGCGCATCGGCCAGGCCGCAGAACGGATCCTGTGCGGTATAGCGAGCTATGCTGCAGGCTGCCGCCACGGTATCGCGCAGCGCCTGCGGGGAAAGATCGGAGGTGCTGGCATGGCCGCGGCGCTGGCCAAAATAAACCGTCACCGACACGCCTTTGTCGCGGTTGTATTCGATGGTTTCCACCTCGTCCAGACGCACCGTGACACTCTGGCCGAAGCCCAGGCTGACCTCCGCTTCCGCCGCGCTGGCACCTGCAACGGTGGCGTGTTGCAGCACATCGCGCGCCATCTGTTTAAGATCGTCCAGCGTAAGACTGAAGCGAGTTTCCAAGGGGTTTCCGCCGCAAAAAAGCTGCTATCATACCCGCACCAGAGGTGAATTAGAATGGATGAATTAGAACCACAGGAAGTCAGCAAAACCAAGCGCAAACAGGCCATGACCGATTTGCAGAAGCTGGGCGAGGCGCTGGTCGAACTGCCCAAGGACAAACTGGTACGCCTCGATCTGCCGGAAACATTGCTCGACGCGGTGCTGGCAGCCAAGAAGATCACTGCCCGCGGGGCGCTGAGCCGGCAGCGGCAATACATCGGGCGCCTGATGCGCAGCATTGATGCCGAGCCCATCCGCGCCCAACTGGACATCTGGAACGGCGACCACCGGCAGGAAACCGCAGAGATGCATCGCCTGGAAAACTGGCGCCGCCGCCTGATCGAGGACGATGCCGCACTGGCGGAATTCCTCGCGGCACATCCTGCGGAAGACGCGCAACACCTGCGCAGCCTGATCCGCAACGCGCGCAAGGAAGCGGCGGCCAACAAACCGCCGAAAAGCAGCCGCGAGTTGTTCAAGCTGCTACGGGAAATGCTGTCCACAGAAACCGTGGCGTAATCCGGCTTTACACCACAACGTGGCAGCGCCATTGGTAAAGCCGGGTCTTCATACAGACGAAAGATAGACTATGAGTGTACCCATCAGAATCGGCCTGGTCAGTATCAGCGACCGCGCATCGCAGGGAGTGTATGAAGACAAAGGCATCCCCGCCCTGCAGGATTGGCTTGCCGCCGCGCTGACCACCCCATGGCAGGCGATCGCGCGCATTATCGCGGACGAGCAGGCCGATATCGAGGCCACCTTGAAAGACCTGGTGGATCAGGCAGGCTGCTCGCTGGTGCTGACCACCGGTGGCACCGGCCCGGCGCTGCGCGACGTCACGCCGGAAGCCACGCTGGCGGTGGCGGACAGGGTCATGCCAGGCTTCGGCGAACAGATGCGCCAGATCAGCCTGCAATTCGTGCCGACCGCAATTCTTTCTCGGCAAGTTGCCGTGATCCGCAAGCAATGCCTGATCATCAACCTGCCGGGACAGCCGAAATCCATCAAGGAGACGCTGGAGGGATTGAAGGATGCCGACGGCAAGCCCGTAGTGTCCGGCATTTTCGCCGCCGTGCCCTATTGCCTGGATTTGATCGGCGCGCCTTATATCGAAACCAACGAGAAGGTGGTCAAGGCATTCCGCCCGAAATCGGCGCAACGTGCACCGTCAACCGCGACAACAACATCGTGACTGGGACAACAATGGACAGGCTGACACTTGGTTTAATGATGGCATTCGTGTGTCTGCAAGGCTGCATGGAGAGCACTGAGTCGTCCAAGTTCGTGGTACAGGCCACTTACGCGGATGCCGTGCTGAAGGTGTTGAATTTTGACTACTCGCCAGCGGCCAAGCAGCATCCGCCCGGCTTCACCGCCAATGGCAAACATATCGACGGCTCAGCGTGTTACGCCAAATTTTCTGGTGAGAGCAACGATACCTTGTCGGATTACCTGAGCACGCTGAAAGACAAGCAGGCCCTCGCTGCAATACAGGACACCCGCACCAGAATGAAGGATGCCGTCACTCGGCAAAAGCTGGATATCTGGCAGGAAGTACTGTGCGTCGCCGCAGGCAAGGGAGAAATTCCCTACCCGGTGACAGGGGCCGGCTCGAAAGGCAGATGGGAAGCCGTCACCATTGCCAACGATGGCGTGCGCAAAGGCTCCTGGCAGGAAGCATTCACGGTGGTGCAACGCAAACATCTGTACTCCATCACGGTGAATCCTCCCAAGGAGGGCGGCCAGCCCTGACATGCCTTCCGAGTTCGACCTGATCGCGCGCTTTTTCACCCGCCCTGCTCCCAGCGCGATTCTGGGCGTGGGCGACGACGCAGCTTTGCTCGAACTCTCGTCTGGCATGGAACTGGCAGTCTCCACCGACATGCTGGTGGCAGGCACGCACTTCTTCCCGGACACTGACCCGCGCAAACTTGGCTGGAAGACACTGGCCGTCAACCTCTCCGATATGGCGGCCATGGGCGCGCAACCGCGCTGGGCAACGCTGGCCCTGGCACTGCCCAGTGCCGACGAAGCCTGGATCGCCGCCTTTGCCCAAGGCTTCTTCGATTGCGCACGCGCTTTTAATGTTGAGCTGGTGGGCGGCGACACCACGCGCGGACCATTGACGATCGCCGTGCAGATCATGGGCGAGGTGCCGCGCGGCATGGCATTACGGCGCGATGGGGCAAAAACCGGCGACGATATCTGGGTTTCCGGGCAACTGGGCGATGCAGCACTGGCGCTGGCCGCGCTGCAAGGAAAAGCCGACCTCGCCGCCAGCGATCTAGGTCTCTGCCTGGCCGCACTCTACAGTCCCCAGCCACGCGTAGCGCTGGGGCTGGCGCTACGCGGGCTGGCGCATGCCGCCATCGACATTTCCGACGGCTTGCTGGCCGATCTCGGCCATATCCTCGAATCCTCCGGCGGCGGCGCGGAGTTGCTGCTGGCCAACCTGCCCTGTTCTGCCGCCGTGGACAGGCATGCCGCGACTGCATTGGGACTGCACTGTCTGCTGGCAGGCGGCGACGATTACGAGCTGTGTTTTACCGCGCCAGCCAGCCGGCACGAGGCTGTCGCCGCGCTATCGCAGCAGTCGCACTTGCGCCTGACGCGCATAGGCAAAATCGTCGCAGAGCCCGGCCTGCGTGTGCTGGACGCACAGGGCCGAGCTGTGGCCATAGAGGAAACCGGCTTTGACCACTTCGCCTGACTGGAAATTTATCGCCTCGCACCCGGCGCACTTTCTGGCTTTCGGCTTCGGCGCCGGCCTGGCACCATTCGCGCCCGGCACCTTCGGCACGCTGGCCGCGCTGCCACTGTATTTCCTGCTGCAGTCGCTGCCTATGCCGACCTATCTCGCGCTGGTAACGGCCCTGTTCCTAGTGGGCATCAAAATCTGCGATGTCACCGGCAAAGCGCTTGGCGTGCATGACCACGGCGGCATCGTGTGGGACGAGATCGTCGCCATGCTGCTGGTGCTGGCGTTCACGCCGCATAGCTGGTTCTGGCTGAGCGCGGCATTTGTGCTGTTCCGCCTGTTCGATATCTGGAAGCCGTTCCCGATCCGGCAGTGCGATGCACGCCTGCAAGGCGGGTTCGGCGTCATGTTCGACGATCTGCTGGCGGCGATATATGCAGTGGCCGCATTGAAGGGGCTGCAATGGCTGATGACGCACTGGTAGAACTGGCTGCCGAGTTGGGGCAGGCACTCAAGGCACGCGGCTGGATGCTGGTGCTGGCGGAGTCCTGCACCGGCGGCGGCGTGGCGGAAGCTATCACCTCCGTCCCCGGCAGTTCGGCCTGGTTCGAACGCGGCTTCGTCACTTACGGCAACGTCGCCAAGATCGAAATGCTGGACGTACGCGCTGAAACGCTGCAGGAATTCGGCGCCGTGAGCGAGCAAACCGTGCGGGAAATGGTACAGGGCGCGCTTGCCCACAGCCATGCCCAACTCGGCATCGCCATCAGCGGCATCGCCGGTCCGGATGGCGGCACGCCGGGAAAGCCTGTCGGCACCATCTGTTTTGCCTGGGCCAATACGACGGGCGAATTGCTCAGCGCAACCTGTCATTTCTCCGGAGATCGGGCTGCGGTGCGGCAGCAGGCGGTAGAACATGCCATACGCGGCGCGCTGCAGCTTACGTAAGCCGGTGATTTATGAAATAATTGGAGTTTTTTAACAGCTGGTTAATGGGTTGAGGATGACAGGCATGGACGAGAATAAAAGCAAAGCACTGGCCGCCGCTCTCGCGCAGATCGAGAAGCAGTTCGGCAAGGGTTCCATCATGCGCATGGGCGACACCGATGTGGCCGGCGACATTCAGTCCGTTTCCACCGGCTCGCTGGGGCTGGATCTGGCGCTGGGCATAGGCGGTTTGCCGCGCGGTAGAGTCGTCGAAATCTACGGTCCGGAATCTTCCGGAAAGACCACGCTGACGCTGCAGGTCATCGCCGAGATGCAGAAACTGGGCGGCACTGCGGCATTTATCGACGCGGAGCACGCGCTCGACCCGCAATATGCGCAGAAGCTCAGCGTGAATGTCGGCGAACTGCTGATTTCCCAGCCCGACACCGGCGAACAGGCGCTGGAAATCGCCGACATGCTGGTGCGCTCCGGCTCGGTGGATGTGGTCGTCATCGATTCTGTGGCGGCGCTCACGCCCAAGGCCGAGATCGAAGGCGAGATGGGCGATTCGCACATGGGCCTGCAAGCCCGCCTGATGTCGCAGGCGCTGCGCAAGCTCACCGCCAACATCAAGCGCACCAACACGCTGGTCATTTTCATCAACCAGATCCGCATGAAGATCGGCGTCATGTTCGGCAACCCGGAAACCACCACCGGCGGCAACGCGCTCAAGTTCTACGCTTCGGTGCGCCTGGACATCCGCCGCACCGGCGCGATCAAGAAGGGCGACGAGGTGATCGGCTCCGAAACCCGCGTCAAGGTGGTCAAGAACAAGGTGGCGCCGCCGTTCAAGCAGGCAGAATTCGATATCCTGTATGGCGAAGGCATTTCACGCGAGGGCGAAATCATCGAGCTCGGCAGCAACCTGAAACTGGTGGAAAAATCCGGCGCCTGGTACAGCTACAAGGGCGAGAAGATCGGCCAGGGCAAGGACAATGCGCGGGAATACCTGAAGGAACACCCGGAAGTCAGCGCCGAGATCGAAGCGAAAATCCGCGCGCACGCCAAAGCTGCAGCCGGCGGCGTGGTGAAGGCAGCGCCGGCGGATGTCGAAGCCGACGACGAGTAAGCCGATCAGCCTGCGCCAGCGGGCACTGGACTGCCTCGCCCGGCGCGAATACTCACTGCAGGAACTGCATCGCAAGCTCCAGCCTCATGCCGGAGAAGAAGATGATTTGCCTGCATTGCTGAACGATTTCCAACAGCGCGGCTGGCTATCGGATGAGCGCTACACCGAGCAGATCGTGCATGCCAGAAAAAGCCGCTACGGCAGCCTGAAAGTGGCGCAGGAACTGCGCGAGAAGGGAGTGGACGAGGCGCTGGTGGACAAGGCCGTGGCCGCACTGTCGCAGGATGAGGAAGCCCGCGCTCGCGGAGTATGGCAGCGCAAGTTCGGTGAGGCGCCCGCGAACCGCGAGGCATGGGCCAAGCAGGCGCGCTTTCTGCAAAGCCGCGGCTTCGGCTTCGATACCATCAAGCGGGTGCTGCGCAACGACCCAGACGAGACAAAATGATTTGGAAGTTTTGATGAAAAGCAAAGAAATACGACAGCAGTTTCTCGACTACTTCGCCTCCAAAGGCCACACCGTAGTCGCGTCCAGTTCGCTGGTGCCGCACGGTGATCCCACGCTGCTGTTCACCAACGCCGGCATGAACCAGTTCAAGGACGTGTTCCTCGGCTTCGACAAGCGCCCCTACACCCGTGCCGCCAGCTCGCAGAAATGCGTACGCGCCGGCGGCAAGCACAACGACCTGGAAAACGTCGGCTACACCGCGCGCCATCACACCTTCTTTGAGATGCTGGGCAACTTCAGCTTCGGCGACTACTTCAAGCGCGACGCCATCGGCTACGCCTGGGAACTGCTCACCGAGGTGTTCAAGCTGCCCAAGGACAAACTCTGGGTGACGGTATACGCCGAGGATGACGAAGCCTACGACATCTGGACCAGGGAAATCGGCATGCCGCCCGAACGCGTGATCCGCATCGGCGACAACAAGGGCGCGCGCTACGCCTCGGACAACTTCTGGATGATGGGCGACACCGGCCCCTGCGGCCCCTGCACCGAAATCTTCTACGACCACGGCGCCGACATTCCCGGCGGCCCGCCCGGCAGCCCGGAGGAAGACGGCGACCGCTACATCGAAATCTGGAACAACGTGTTCATGCAGTACAACCGCGACGAAGCCGGCGTCATGCACCCGCTGCCCAAGCCCAGCGTGGATACCGGCATGGGGCTGGAACGCATCTCCGCTGTGCTGCAGCACATGCATTCCAACTACGAGATCGACCTGTTCCAGACCTTGATTGCCGCCGCTGCACGCGAAACCAAAACCGGCGACCTCGACAGCCCGTCGCTCAAGGTGCTGGCCGACCACATCCGCGCCTGCTCCTTCCTCATCGCCGACGGCGTGATTCCGGGCAACGAAGGCCGCGGCTACGTGCTGCGACGCATCATCCGCCGCGCCATCCGGCATGGTTACAAGCTGGGCGCGCGTCATGCCTTTTTCCACAACATGGTGCCCGACCTGGTGGCCGAAATGGGTGATGCCTATCCGGAACTGGTGAGCAACCGGACACGCATCATGGACGTGCTCAAGCAGGAAGAAGCGCGCTTTTTTGAGACGCTGGAACACGGCATGACCATTCTCGATACGGAACTGGCAGAAATGGTCAGGACAGGCACCACCCTGTTCAACGGTGAAACCGCTTTCAAATTGCACGACACCTACGGCTTTCCGCTCGACCTGACCGCCGACGTTTGCCGTGAACGCAACGTGGCGGTTGATGTCGCCGCCTTCGATGCCGCCATGGCGCGCCAAAAGGAACAGGCGCGCGCCGCCGGCAAGTTCAAGATGGCTACCAATCTGGAATACGACGGCCAGCCCACTACTTTCCACGGCTATGAAACTCTGGAAGCCAAAGGCAATGTGCTGGCTCTGTACAAGGACGGATCTGCGGTACAAGAACTGGTGGAAGGCGATGTCGGCGTGGTGGTGGTGGATGAAACGCCGTTCTACGCCGAATCCGGCGGCCAGGTGGGCGATTGCGGCGAACTGCGCGGCTCCGACGGCATCTTTGCCGTGGAAGACACGCAGAAAATACAAGCCAGCGTGTTCGGCCACCACGGCTTGGTGAAAACCGGCAAGCTGACCGTAGGCAACGGCGTCACTGCCAGAGTGGATCAGGAGGCACGTAATCGTACCATGCGCAACCACTCAGCCACCCACCTGATGCACAAGGCACTGCGAAAGGTGTTGGGTGATCACGTACAGCAGAAGGGTTCGTTGGTGAATCACGAGAGGACACGTTTTGACTTCGTGCATAACGAACCAATGACCGAGCATCAAATTCGCAAGGTTGAAGAAATCGTGAATAAAGAGATTCTCGCCAATGCTGAGTGCCAGGCACGCGTGATGACCATCGAGGATGCACAGAAGACCGGTGCCATGATGCTATTCGGCGAGAAATACGGTGACGAAGTGCGTGTGCTAGACATTGGTTCTTCGCGTGAATTGTGTGGCGGGACCCATGTGAAGCGCACTGGCGACATAGGACTATTCAAGATTGTTGCTGAGAGCGGCGTAGCGGCAGGTGTGCGACGCGTGGAAGCCTGCACAGGTGACCGTGCGTTGCATTATGTGGAGGTGATGGAGGATGATCGAAGGGCAAGTGCAGCAATGCTGAATGTCCCACTACGCCAAGGCGGTGCAATACCAATGGCCATCCTCCATCTGCAACAAGATAAAAAAGCGTTTGAAAAAGAACTATCCACATTGAAATCCAAACTCGCTTCCGTACAGGGTGATGAGTTGCTTGCGCAAACACAAGTCATCAACGGTGTGAAGGTACTGGCCGCCTTACTGGAAGGCGCCGATGCCAATGGCTTGCGCGAAACCATGGACAAGCTCAAGGACAAACTCAAATCCGCCGCCATCCTGCTGGCATCCAGCAGCGACGGCAAGGTGAGCCTCGCCGCCGGCGTCACCGCCGACCTCACAGCGAAACTGAAAGCGGGCGATCTGGTCAACTTCGTCGCGCAGCAAGTGGGCGGCAAGGGCGGCGGACGCCCGGACATGGCGATGGCGGGCGGCACCGACCCCAGCAAGCTGCCGCAGGCATTGGCGAGCGTGGCCGGCTGGGTACAGGAAAAACTGAATTAACCGATTCTTAACAGCAGACTGAACTATGGCACTTATCGTACAGAAATACGGCGGCACCTCCGTCGCCAACCCGGAACGCATCCGCAGCGTGGCACGCCGCGTGGCGCGCTACAAGGCACTCGGGCATCAGGTCGTGGTGGTGGTTTCCGCCATGTCGGGCGAAACCAACCGCCTGCTTGCGCTGGCCAAGGAAATCATGCCGGAACCCGATCCGCGCGAGCTGGACCAGATGGTCTCCACCGGCGAGCAGGTTACCGTCGCCCTCACCGCGATGGCGCTGATGGATCTCGGCATCAAGGCCAAAAGCTATACCGGCGCGCAGGTGCGCATACTCACCGATGACGCCCATACCAAAGCGCGCATTCTCGATATCGACGACAAGAACATACGCGCCGATCTAGATGCGGGGCATGTCGTCGTGGTCGCAGGGTTTCAGGGCGTGGATGAAAACGGCAACATCACCACGCTGGGCCGCGGGGGCTCCGACACCACGGGTGTCGCGCTCGCCGCTGCGCTGAAGGCAGATGAATGCCAGATATACACCGATGTGGATGGCGTTTACACCACCGACCCGCGCATCGTGCCCGAGGCGCGGCGGCTCAAATCCGTCACCTTCGAGGAAATGCTGGAAATGGCCAGCCAGGGTTCCAAGGTGCTGCAAATCCGCTCGGTCGAATTCGCCGGCAAGTACAAGGTCAAACTGCGCGTGCTTTCCAGCTTCGAGGATGAAGGCGAAGGCACGCTGATTACTTTTGAGGAAAGCGACAACATGGAACAACCTATCATTTCAGGCATCGCCTTCAACCGCGATGAAGCCAAGATCACCGTGCTCGGCGTACCGGATCGGCCCGGCATCGCCTACCAGATTCTGGGGCCCATCGCCGATGCCAACATCGACGTGGACATGATCATCCAGAACGTCGGCGCGGACGGCACCACGGACTTCACCTTCACCGTGCACAAGAACGAACTCAACAAGGCACTCGCCATCCTCAAGGACAAGGTGCAAAACCACATCGGCGCGCGCGAAATCGTCGGCGACGACAAGATCGCCAAGGTTGCCGTGGTCGGCGTCGGCATGCGCTCGCACGTCGGCATCGCCAGCCGCATGTTCCGCATCCTGGCCGAAGAAGGCATCAACATCCAGATGATCTCGACCTCGGAAATCAAGATTTCCGTCGTCATCGATGAAAAGTACCTGGAACTCGCGGTAAGGGTGCTGCACAAGGCTTTCGAACTGGAGCACGCCGGCGCGGCGGTTTGACCTTTCAGGGGCAAAGCGGCATGCCTTGCTAAGGGAGCATACGGGCACTCTTGCAATTTACCTTGTCAGCCGCCAGCCATGTAATTAAGCTGGCGCTATCGGCCATGATGGATGTGGCGGCAATGCACCTTTTGGTGCGCGCATAGGGGGAGAACATGCACCATTTCGACTTGATCGTGATAGGCAGTGGCCCGGGAGGAAAGCGTGCCGCCGTGCAGGCTGCAAAGCTCGGCAAGAGCGTGGCGATCATTGAAGGGCATCGGGTGATCGGCGGTGTCACCGTGCATACCGGCACCATTCCCAGCAAGACGCTGCGCGAAGCCGTGCTCTACCTCACCGGCTGGACCCAGCGCGGCCTTTACGGGCACAGCTACCGCCTCAAGCAGCATCTCACCATCGACGATCTGATGCAGCGGCTGGAAATCACCATCCGCAACGAGGTGGGAGTGATCGAAAGCCAGTTCAGCCGCAACGGCGTTACCATAGTCAGCGGCTGGGCGTCCTTCCTCGACCCGCACCGCATCCAGGTAGCCTTACGGGACGGCCACACCGCCGAATACTTTGGCGAGAAAATCGTCATCGCCACCGGCACCACGCCCTTGCGCCCGAAAACCGTACCGTTCGACGACGAAACCATCATCGACAGCGACGGCATACTCAAGCTGAAAAAGATTCCGCGCAGCATGACCGTGGTCGGCGCCGGCGTCATCGGCATTGAATACGCCTCCATTTTCAGCGCAATGGATGTGGATGTGACGGTGATCGACGGCCGTCCCAATATGCTCGAATTTCTCGACCGCGAGATCGTCGACGAGTTGGCGCATAATCTGCGCAGCCGCGGAATGACGCTGCGCCTGGGCGAAAAGGTTGCCAAAATCGAGAAAAACGGCAACGGCCAGATCACCGTTCATCTGGAAAGCGGTAAACGCTTCAACTCGGAACTGGTGCTATATGCAGCGGGACGTACCGGCAACACAGGTGCGCTGAAGCTGGAAAATGCAGGCCTGGCGACGGATGACCGCGGCCGCATCAAGGTGGACGGCAACTATGCCACCGCCATGTCGAATATCTACGCAGTGGGTGATGTCATTGGTTTCCCCAGCCTGGCATCGACCTCGATGGAGCAGGGCCGCATCGCGGCCTGCCACGCATTTGGCAAAGCCGCCGCTGCCGCACCCGAGACTTTCCCGTTCGGCATCTACAGCATCCCGGAAATCAGCATGGTGGGCATGACCGAACAGGAGCTCACCGCCAACAATATTCCCTATGAAATCGGCGTGGCACGCTTTCGCGAAACCGCACGCGGCCAGATCCTGCGCATTGAGGACGGCATGCTGAAGCTGTTGTGCGGCTTGGAAGACAAGCGCATCCTCGGCGTACACATCATAGGCGAGAACGCCACCGAACTTATCCATATTGGTCAGGCGGTACTGGCGCTGGGTGGAACGCTGGACTATTTCGTGGAAACGGTGTTTAACTACCCGACGCTGGCGGAAACCTACAAAATCGCCGCGCTGGACGCCTGGAACCGTATGCCAGGCTGAACAGGCTAGTTGATGAAGGCGGGGCTGGATGGCCCATTCAGCAGGAGGTGGGCAAGCCGGTCTGCCGGCAGCGCCTTGCTGTATATGTATCCCTGAATCAAGTCGCAGCCCTGCTCGCGCAGAAACTCGAGCTGCTCCTCGGTTTCCACGCCCTCTGCCACCACCTTCAGGTTCAGGCTGTGCGCAAGGGCAATCACTGCCTTGGTGATGGCCGCATCGTCGGCATCCCCGGGGACATCCTGCACGAAAGAACGATCCACCTTGAGCGTATCAATAGGGAAACTTTTGAGATAGCCGAGCGAGGAGTAGCCGGTACCAAAATCGTCGATGGAAATGTTTGTACCCATGTCGCGGAATCTATGCAGAATTTCGATGGCGTGTTCGACATTCTGCATAATCATGCTCTCCGTGATCTCCAGCTCCAGGAACTCCGGCGTCAAGCCGCTTTTCATCAGGGCGCTGCCTATCATGTCGGGCAGGTTCCCGTCGCGGAACTGGCGCGCCGACAGGTTCACCGCCACACTGACCAGGGGCAGCCCGACTTCCTGCCAGACGCGGGCCTGCCGACAGGCTTCGCCCAGCACCCATTCGCCGATGGGAATAATCAGGCCAGTATCCTCCGCCAGCGAAATGAACTGCGCCGGCGACACCATGCCCAGATCCGGATGATTCCAGCGCAGCAGCGCCTCCACGCCGACCATCTGGTCGGTGGAGGGATCCATTTTGGGCTGATAATGCAACACGAACTCGTTGCGCTCAAGCGCCCGGCGCAGGCTGCTTTCCAGCGCCAGCATTTCCAGGCTGTGCACGTTGCTGTGCGCAGAGTAGAACTGGTGAGTATTCCTGCCCTGTTCCTTGGATCGGTACATCGCCACGTCGGCATTCCTGAGCAGTACCCCCATATCGCGCCCGTCATCGGGGTACACGCTGATGCCGATACTGGCGCTGATGAAAAGCTCATGCCCATGCAGCGCGAATGGCACTGCCAGCGCCGCCAGAATCTTGCGTGCCACCGCGACCAGATACTGCGTGTCGGTAAAATTCTCCACCACCACCACGAATTCATCCCCGCCCTGGCGCGCGATGGTATCGGTGTCGCGCAAGCAGGCCTTCAGCCGCGCAGCCACCTCCACCAGCATCTGGTCACCAGCCTGGTGCCCAAGCGTGTCATTAATATTCTTGAATCGATCAAGGTCAAGAAACAGGATGGCGACCTGCGCCTTGGTACGTTGTGCGAGACGCAAAGCATGTTCGACACGCTCATGCAGCAAGGTGCGGTTGGGCAACTGCGTCAGGGCATCATGATTCGCGAGGTATTGCATGCGCTCTTCCGACTGCTTGCGCAGGGTGATGTCACTGAACACCGCCACATAGTGGGTGGGCTTGCCGGAAGCATCGTGCACTGTGCTGACGGACAGCCACTCGGGGTAAATCTCGCCGTTTTTGCGACGATTCCAGATTTCGCCCTGCCACTGCCCATGGGTGCTCAGATCCTGCCACATATCGCGGAAGAAGGCTTGGTCATGCCTGCCGGAGTTGAGTAATTGCGTGGTCTTGCCCATGACGTCTTCGCGGCTGTAGCCGGTAATATTGGTGAACCCCTGATTGACATCGATAATGCGCTCTTCCGCATCGGTAATCAGGATGCCTTCCGCTGCATTATCAAATACCACCTGCGTGAGCCGGTTACGCATCGCTGCAGTATTGCGCTCGGTGATGTCGAGCATGACCCCCACCAATTCCTTCGGCTTGCCATCAAACGGAATCACCCGCACGATGTTATGCAGCCATACAGTGCGCCCGTCAGCGGCGACCATGCGGTAATCGAACTTGTGGGTCAGCAGCTTTTCCGATTCCGTTTTGCAAAATTCAAGAACCCAGTCACGGTCATCCGGGTGGATGTGGTCGCGCCAAAATGTCGGGGTAGCGGTCCAGTCCGCCAGCGGGTAGCCGAGTACCGACTCCGCCGCGCTGCTGACAAAGGTAAACTGGCCGGATGGGTTGGCGCGCCAAACAATGGCCTGCACCGACCCGACCAGTTCGCGAAAATCCTGCTGGCTCGTTATCAGCGCCTGTTCCGCCCGTTTGCGCTCGGTAATATCGACCAGCACCATGGTCTGGCGAAACGCGCCTATTCCAAGCTTTTGCTTGGCGACCGCCACCTCCACATGCAAAACTGTGCCGTCCTTACGCACCCCTCTCACCTCATACCGTTCGGGTACCGCTTCATTATTCAGCCTACGCTTGCGTAGCAACTGTGTAGACTCGCGATCATCGGGGTGCACCAGAGCGAAGGTGGAATCGAGCGCATATATCTCTTGCAAGGCGTAGCCGAACATTCTTTGCATAGCGGCATTGGCGTAAACAAACCTGTCGTTCTCGATGATGACGACACCTTCGCCGACATCGGATTGCGCCTGAATCAGCGCGTTGTAGAGATCCAACTGTTCCTTGAGCGCGGTTTCGGAGCGGATGCGGCCAAAATGCACGCCGGCGACCAGCATGCCGGTGACGGACAGGCTGGCAACATAGAGCCAGTAGTGGGTGAAATTGGATGATTGAAAGTCCTGGCCAAAGTAGCCCAGGCCGTCGGCGCCGCCGATCGCCGCCATGAGAGCAACCAACAACGTAGCCAGTGCCGCACCGCGCTGGCGGAAGCTGAGCGCCGCCCAAGTCACCAAAGGGAACAGCGCGAATGCTTTGATGGCGAAGCCCAGCTGATTTTCAAACCAGCCGCAGAACACCAGCAGGCACAGAGACAGCAGGGAAATCACCAGCGCCAATGCCTCGACCGGACGCCTTACCACCACGCCAAGGCTGGCGGGAACCGCCAGCGCGAGCAGCGCCGGCACCAGCACCAGATCGGAAAGCACATCGCCCTGCCACCATAAAGTCGCCGTATGGACGAAGCGCTCCCAGCCAATGACGCCCCCCAAGGCCAGGCTGCCCGCGCCAAACAGCGCACTGACCATGGTGCTGAGCCCCGCGCCAAGGAAGATCAGCGCCAATATGTCCCGTATGCTGCCCAGCGAGAGATCAAAACCCGGAATGCGCCGCAACAGCCAAGTGCCGATCAACGCCTCGAAGGTGCTGCCCGCCGCCATGCCGATGAAAGAAACAGGCGGCACGCCCGTCGATGCGTTGGCGAGCAGGCTGCCGAGCAGAACCCCGGGCCACAGACGGTTGCCATAGAACAGCAGGGCAAAAAGAGAGATACCGGTGGGCGGCCAGAGCAGCGTTACGCTGCCGCCCACCAAAGAGAACATGAGGCCTAGCCTGGCACTGACATAATAGACTGCTGCCAACACCACGATACGTACAAGGTCAGACCGACGATAATTTTGCAGCAATGTTGAGGCTCATTCGAGTCGTAATAACGAGGCAAACTATACCACGGACGTGCGCCGGGCTGCAGGCAGTCTGATCCGCGGTTAAGCGGCTAGTCCAGCAGGATCATGCGCGCGGTCAGAGCTCCCCATACAACTCGCGCCGCTCGAGAAAGAGGCTGTTGCCGGTGATTTTCTTGGCCTGGGATTTGGCGATGCTGGCAGCGGCGGCCACTTCCAGATGCGAGGCAAACCTGCCGGATTCGGCGCAGACCACGCCGATGGACAGGCTGAGCATGGGGTAGAACACCTTGTTGCCTTTGCGATCCTCGGTCTCGATACCGCCACTGGCCTGATCCTGCTCGGAGTACAAATAGGGAATCTGCTCGGCAAACTGTTGCAGCACCGACTGACACCGCGCTTCCCAATCCTCGCCCTGCAACAGCAGGATGAAGTCGTCACCGCCAATATGCCCGAGAAAGTCATGCTCGGCTGTAGAGGCCGCGCGTAACAGCATCCCCGTCAACTGGATGACCTCATCACCTTTGCGGAAGCCGTACACATCATTGAACGGCTTGAAATTGTCGAGGTCGCAATAACAGGCATGGAAGGTCGCGCCACTCTCCAGCAACTGCTCGATCTGGTTGTTGATCGGCACGTTGCCGGGCAGCAGCGTCAGCGGGTTGGCATAACGCGCGGCTTCAAGCTGCATCTGCGTAATTTCACGCAACAATGCATGGCCGCTACCCATCCCCGCATACATGCCCTGATCCGTGATGATGAACCCGTTGGAAAGATGGTGTGGTTCCATGTTGATGATCATGTCGGTCAAATCATGCAGGCTCATCGCCTTGTCAACCACTAACGGCTGCGCATCCATGAAGGTATCGCATGAGCGCCGGCCATAAAGCTCGCGCCGGAAGGGCCGGGCAAAGCGGTCGATCATGGTATAGCGGCTGATCATACCCACCGGCCTGTTTCCATCCACTACCGGCATCGAGTGCTGCTGCTGGTTCTGCTCGAATAACTGGAACACCTCATCATTGGTGGCTTCCGGGCTGACCGGTATCACATGCTGCAACAGTTTGGCGACGCTGACTGCTTTCTGCAGCCCCTTACCCGCCTGCGGCTGGATGTCGGAACTCTTGCTGGTGAACAGTTGCATGATCTCCGGTGGCAACTCCGTGGCCAGATGTGGCTTTGGGCGCCCTATGTGGTAACCCTGGCCATAAGCAATGCCGATATCCATGATGACGCAAAATTCTGCCTGGGTTTCTATGCCCTCCGCAATCACCTTGGTGCCGGAATTTTTCGCAATCTGCTGAATCGAGCGCACGAACTGCCGTTTGACCGGGTCATGGTCTATGCCCTGGATAAAATGCTGGTCGATTTTTACGTAGTCAGGGCGCAACTCAGACCACAGACGCAAGCTGGAAAAGCCCTCGCCGAGATCATCCATGGCGATTTCAAAGCCCATGTCACGGTAATGCTGGGTCGCTTGCCGCAGCAGTTCGTAGTCATAGGCCGGCGCATTCTCGGTCAATTCGATAATGACGTTACATGGATCGAGCCCGAGTTCCTGAATATATCGCAACGTTTCGCCGTTACGCATGTTGGCTTGCAACAGGCATTCCGGGCTGACATTGAGGAACACCTTGGTTCCAGGTTCTTGCTTCGCAAAGGCTTCCAGGATCACGTGGCGGCAGAGATGCTCCACCTCGACCGTCAGGCCGTGCTCCATGGCCACCTTGAACAGCGACAGCGGCGAATGCAGGGGGCTGTCCGACGGCCCGCGGATCAGCCCTTCATAACCTGTGATGGTGGCCTCACCCATAGCGATAATGGGCTGAAACAGCGGGTTAAGGTTACGCTCGGTGATAATCCCATGCAGATGGCGCAACATGATTTGGCCTTGTCCGTGGTCTTTCTCCGACCGACCCTGCTCCGACACATCGTGTGTTCGCATTGAGGCGATGATCTGCGACGCAAGCAAGCCGGGCACAGCCTTGTCTCTTATATCATTCATGCTGGCACGGCTTGCAGCGGCATCCTGATGCATCGCAGGCTCCTCTCGGTGGTATAGACGGGATAAACAAGCTAAATTACGTCGTCAACATGACAGGCCTGTGACGTCGGCCTGAACTTGCCGACAAAAAAGGGAATCCTTAAAGGCTAGAGGAAAGCATCAACAGTCCTGAGCCGGCTAGCCAGCACACGCATCACATGAAGCGCGAAGTTTGGAGTTTGCTGCACCAGAAAACCAAATCGTTTGGCCTCTATGACAGCAAACCTGCAGTCCGAGGTAGCGATTACCGTTGCAGCGCGGGGGCCACCATCGATCAGGGCCATTTCGCCGAGAACAGCGCCGGCGGCCGTCTTTTCCACAACCTTGCCCTTGACCATGATGTCCGCCGTGCCCGACATCTGCACATACATCTTGTTACCGGATTCGCCTTCCCTGAACAGGCTCTCACCAGCGGAAACATTGTGAAAACTTGTTTCATGCCGGAACAGATCGGCAGGATTCATAACTTTAACTTCCATGACAGGAAACCCTTTGAATTTTTAACGGCGGGCATGCACAGCTTTGGGAGTTTGCTGGAGTTTTATTAAACTTTTATGACAATTTGCCCATATCTCTGTCGATTCCCGTATTAAGTCTTATCATTCCGTCGTTGCCAATCCTTAACGTATCTGGAGTTCACATGACCGAAAAAGCCAAAACATCCAAAAAACCTGTAGCAACGCTGCCCGAAGCCGATGCCTCCCCCGCAGTGCAAGCCCCCAAAAAGCAGGCAGCCAAACCCGCCCCCAAGAAAGCCGCAAAAATGGCCAATGCAACACCGTCCAAACCCATCAAGGCCGGGAAAGCGCCCAAGCAGGATCGGCCCAGGAAAATCAAAACGGTCAGCGGTCGCTTCACCATGCCGGAGCATGAATATGCCCAGCTTGCCGAATTCAAGAAAAGGTGCCTCAAGGCTGGCGTTCATGTGAAAAAAGGCGAACTGCTACGGGCGGGGATACTCAACTTGTCCAGGCTGTCCGATGTCGAACTGATCAATGCTGTGGCACAGGTGGAACAACTCAAAGCGGTAAAGCCAGCGAAGGCCTGAGCCGGCCATCGCCGGCCATGCTCCTGATTATCCCGCCGGTGAGCGGATATTACCCACAGCGAACCTTCCGTTTTCAAGTTTTCCAATTGCGTGGTGTGTGCCGTCAACGATCACGACCCCGAGAATTTTTCTGATGTGGCTCATCTTAACTCCTTCGGTATAGGGTTGAAGTAAGTCCCACTGCGCGAAGATGCACTATGCGTATTTAACAGAACTGTAAATATTCCATTTGGTGAAATCGCACCCTGATCGAAATGCGCGAAACAAATGCGGGTTATTCGCCAAACCATCAATCACCTTTTGATCCCAAAGTTCAACCTGATAAACAAACGCGCCTAAGTAATCCGACAATGCACTGACAACTTGCGATTTCATGGCCTATCTCCTGTGAGTTGATTTTCAGTACCAAGAATAGCCAGCTTGTGTTGCAGTTTCTGTCCAGAAATAATAACTTTGTGTGATCAGGTTTCGAATAAGGCGCGTGGCAGCAGCCACAGCAGCAGGCCATAAAAAAAGCCCGCACAAGGCGGGCTTAAGAGAGGATCGTGCGGTTACCCGCAGCAATCACAAGTAGTGATTCTTAGACCTGCTTAGAAGTCTAACTGGGCGCGGAAGTTGATCGCGTTTTCATCGTTGAATGTCGATGTAACATTCGTAATGCCACCGGTTACGCTTTGGTCAAAGTGGGTATGGACATAATCCATCAGGAATCTGGTATTCGGATTCGGGATCCACTTGACACCTAAAGTATAGGAATGCGCTTTGTCGGCAGTCTGGCCGGCGGTCAACTGTGCTTGGGTAAAGTCAGAAGCGTCAAATCTGCTATAACGCGCTCCCAGTTCAATTGCGCCAAATCCGGGAGCTCCAATCGCGACGAAATCATTCTTGGGACGAATTCTGTCCATCAAGCTGTCCTTGTACGCATCAGAATAACTCTCGCCTGTCACCAGCCAGCTTAGGTTGACATACGAAGCATTAATCTCATGCTTGGTAGTCGCACTACCTGTGGGCTGAAGCTCGTAACTTCCGTACTCAGCCTGCAACTTGACCGGGCCGCGCGCAAGGATGGTTTCGAGGCCGTAACGGCGAATATCCGGGTTGACAAAGGCAAGGTTAGATTTGAAGAACGTTGTGCCTCTTGCATTAGTTTGCATCGTAATGTCACCTGCGGCAGTATCCGGCAGGTCAGTATCTTTACTGTATGTTTCACCAAAATGCAGAATGGTATCCGGCATATTGAAGACTTGAGCAAGGTTGACCACTAAGCGCTCGCCCCATTCCTTGCCGTCAGCATTGCTATTGGTTTCCAGCGTGGTTTGACCACCTTCATAGCCCACCGAACCGTTGGAAACCGAGGCAAAATAGTACAGACCCTTCGTTGGAATGCCGTGCACCATGATGCCTTTCTGAATGGAAGGCGTCAGGTTAGACACCCAGTCGCGCTCGGTCATGTCGTTGAAGCGGGAGCTGACCCAGGTTTCAAGCCCCGAGGGCATCTTGAACTGGCCAAAACGCACCTTGAATTCTTCCATGGGCGCCATTTCCAGCCAATAGTATTTGAGCGCGGGAGAGCCATTCTTGCCGTCCAGAGTCGCTTCAAAATTCATGTAGTTATAAAAAGTGCCTTTGGCCGTCAGATAGGCGCGGCGAATATCGAAGTTGTCAGGAACACCGCCGGCGCCGTTGTTGGCGGCTGCAGCATTAGCAGTGGCCGTACTAGCAGGCTCAGGAACATCGAAAGAGCGATAATCCGCCTGAATACGACCATTGACCGAGAATTTGGTTGCGCCATCACCGGACTGCCACTGAATGCCGTCCTTGAAGGAAGCCTTGATCTCGCTGGTTTTCTTGACCTTCTCGGTATCGCGCGAGGCATTAAAGGAATCATATTCCTCATCGTTCAACACGCCCTTGTCGTGCAGCTTCTTCAGCAGGTCATCGGTGGAATCCGCCATCGCGACTTGCGTGGCGCCGAACAGCAACGTGCCTACGACTGCCGCCACCATGGGTTTAAAGTTAGCTTTCATGTGCTCCCCTATTCAAAAGTCAAAAGGCCATTAAAAAACATCGAGCTGTCGCTCAACGTGATGGCGTGCATTTTGAACAGGGAATGTGACAGTTTTATGAAGGACGCACATTTAATTCCCATGCTGTCGCATTTATGCAACAGCATGGGAACGGTCTATCTATAGATTGTGCCGAATAACTCAGCGCATCTGCATCAGGACTCCGTCCGCATTTGCGGAAACAGAATCACATCGCGGATGCTGGGGCTATCTGTAAGCAGCATCACCAGGCGGTCGATGCCTATGCCTTCACCTGCCGTTGGCGGCAGGCCATATTCCAGGGCGCGGATGTAATCGGCGTCGTAGTGCATGGCCTCATGGTCGCCGGCCTCCTTCTGCCGCACCTGCTGCATGAAACGCTCGGCCTGATCCTCCGCGTCGTTCAGCTCGGAGAAGCCGTTGGCGATCTCGCGCCCCACCATGAACAGCTCGAAGCGCTCGGTGATTTCCGGGTTGGCGTCGTTGCGGCGCGCCAGCGGCGACACTTCGGCCGGGTAGTCGATGATGAACGTCGGCTGGAATAGCTCGGCCTCGGTGGTTTCTTCAAAGAACTTGAGCTGGATAGCGCCCAACCCTTCGTCGTGCCGCACATCCATACCGATGTTGCGCAATTGGTGGGTGAGCCAAACGCGGTCATTCAGGTCCTCCAGGCTGTATTCCGGGTGGTATTGGTGCACCGCCTGCACCATCGTCAGCCGGGCGAACGGCTGCCCGAGGTCTAGCTCCCGCCCCTGATAGGTCACCTTGCCGGTGCCGAGCACCTTGCGCGCAATCTCATGGAACATGGCCTCGGTGAAGTCCATCAGATAGCGGTAATCCTGGTAGGCCTCGTAAAATTCGATCATGGTGAATTCCGGGTTATGGCGCGGGGACAAGCCTTCATTGCGGAAATTGCGGTTGATTTCGAACACCTTTTCCATGCCGCCCACCACCAGGCGCTTGAGGTACAGCTCGGGCGCGATGCGCAGGTAAAGCTCCATGTCCAGGGCGTTGTGATGCGTCTTGAACGGCCGCGCCGCAGCGCCGCCGGGAATGGGGTGCATCATCGGCGTTTCCACTTCCAGATAGCCGTGCCTGACTAAAAATTCGCGCATGGCCTGGATGACTTTCGAGCGCACGGCGAACGTGTTGCGCGCAGTTTCGCTGGTGATGAGATCGAGGTAGCGCTGCCTGTATTTCTGCTCCTGATCGGCCAGGCCGTGGAATTTCTCCGGCAGCGGACGCAGGGATTTGGTCAGCAGGCGCAGCTTGTCCACCTTGACCGACAGCTCGCCGGTTTTGGTTTTGAACAGCACGCCCTCGGCGCCGAGGATGTCGCCCAGATCCCACTTCTTGAAAGCTTCGTAATTATCTTCGCCGATGCTGTCTTTGCTGATGAACAGCTGAACGCGACCGCTCATGTCCTGCAAGGTGGCGAAGCTGGCCTTGCCCATCACGCGCTTGAGCATCATGCGCCCGGCAACGCTCACGCGAACTGCTGCCGCATCCAACTGATCATGGGATTGTTCGCCAAAAGTGGCGTGCAATTCTTCCGCCAGCTTGTCGCGGCGGAAATCGTTGGGAAAAGCGACGCCCTGCTCGCGCAGCGCTTTCAGCTTCTCACGCCGCTCGGCGATGACGTGGTTTTCGTCCTGTTGAAAATCTTCCGGTTGCTCGCTCAATTTACACTCCCTGTTTCAAACTCTCGCTGATGAACGGGTCCAGATCGCCGTCCAGCACCCCTTGCGTATTGCCAATCTCGACGTTGGTGCGCAAATCCTTGATGCGCGACTGATCCAGCACATAGGAGCGTATCTGGTGGCCCCAGCCGATGTCGGTCTTGGAATCCTCGATGGCCTGTTTTTCCTCGTTGCGCTTGCGCAGTTCCAGCGCATATAACTGCGCCTTCAGCATCGCCATCGCTTCAGCGCGGTTGCGGTGCTGCGAACGGTCGTTCTGGCACTGCACCACGGTGTTGGTCGGCAGGTGGGTGATGCGCACCGCCGAATCGGTCTTGTTGATGTGCTGGCCGCCGGCACCGGAAGCGCGATAGGTGTCGATGCGCAAATCGGCGGGGTTGATCTCGACCTCGATCGAATCATCGACTTCCGGGAATACCGAGACGCTGGCAAACGACGTATGGCGGCGCGCGTTGGAATCGAACGGCGATTTGCGCACCAGCCGGTGCACGCCGCTTTCGGTACGCAAGGTGCCGTAGGCATAATCGCCGGAAACCTTGAGGCTGGCGCTTTTCAGGCCTGCCACGTCGCCCTCGGACTCTTCCAGCACCTCGACCTGAAAGCCCTTCTTTTCACAATACTTCAGATACATGCGCAGCAGCATGGCGCACCAGTCCTGCGCTTCGGTGCCGCCGGAGCCGGACTGGATATCGACGAAGCAATTGTTGGGGTCCATCGGATTGGAAAACATGCGACGGAACTCCAGCGCGGCGACATCTTTCTCCAGCGCCGCGGCATCGGACTCGATGGCGATCAGCGTAGCGTCGTCATCCTCTGCGCGCGCCATCTCGAACAGTTCGCGCGTGTCTTTCAGTGCGCTCGCGACATGCTCCAAAGTGCAGACCACCGTTTCCAGCAGTTTCTTTTCACGTCCCAGCGCCTGGGCACGCTCGGCATCGTTCCAGATGGCGGGGTCCTCCGCCAGCGTGGCGACTTCGTTTAGGCGGTCTTTTTTGCCATCGAAGTCAAAGATGCCTCCGCAGTTCGGCGCTGCGGACTTCGATATCCTGCAGACAATTGGCGATGGCGTTGAGGCGTTCAGCTTCCATGAGGCGTTGCGTCCGGATCAAATTAAAGCCGAATTATAGCGCAACCGGCCGGCGCGCTCATTGCTAGCCTACGTTGAATACCTTGGCTTCACGCAGCAGCACGGCGAAATCGTCGGCGGGCAAGGGCTTGCTGAACAGGTACCCCTGTATCTGATCGCATCCCTGCTGCTTGAGATAAGCCGCCTGCTCTGGGGTTTCCACCCCTTCCGCCACCGTCTTCAGCGCCAGATTTTTCGCCATGCCTATGATGGCCGATGCCACGGCCGCAGCGTTGGCCTGATCCGGCAAATCCAGCACGAAAGAACGATCGATTTTCAAGGTGCTGATCGGCAGTCGGGTGAGATAACTGAACGAGGAATAACCCGTACCGAAATCGTCGATGGACAGCCTGAAGCCAAGTTCACGCAAGTTCTGCAGCAGGATCATGGCGGCTTCCGCATCATCCATCAGCATGCTCTCGGTAATCTCCAGTTCCACCAAGGATGAGGAAAGACTGCTTGTTAGCAGCTGCGCTTTAAGGTTGGCCATGAAATCGGCATGGCGCAACTGCACACCGGAAATGTTCACCGCAATCGGCACCACTGCCAGCCCTTCCGTTTGCCAGCGGCTTATCTGCTCGCAAGCGTGGCGCAGCACCCAGGTGCCTATGGGCAGCATCAGGCCGGTTTCCTCCGCCAGCGGGATGAAATCGGCGGGTGACACGAAGCCAAGCTCCGCGCTGTGCCAGCGGATCAAGGCTTCGGCACCGACGATGCACCCGCTGTTGGTATCGACCTTGGCTTGGTAATGCAGGACAAACTCTTCCCGTTGCAGCGCCAGTCTCATATGGCGTTCCAGTTCGCGCACATGACGCACACGGTCGTTGAGTTCGGCGGTGTAGTAACCAAAACGATTGCGGCCGCTGGCCTTGGCCTGATACATCGCCAGGTCGGCGGCGCGGATCAGCAAATCGACCGTGTCGGCGTCGTCCGGAAACACGCTGATGCCTATGCTGGTAGTCAAATGCAGCGTGTGCTCGCCGATTTCGACCGGCTCGGCCACTGCCTCCAGAAGCTTCTGCGCCACTACTGCCGCATCTTCGATCTTGCGTGGTTCGATCAGGCCTATGACGAACTCGTCGCCGCCGAAACGCGCCACCACATCGCTTTCGCGCACTACAGACTGGATGCGCTGCGCCACCGTTTGCAGCACCTGATCGCCGATCAAATGCGTGAGTGAATCGTTGACATGCTTGAAATGATCGAGGTCCAGAAATATGACGGCGAATTTGCGCTGATTGCGACGCGCCAGCTGAATCGCCTGGTTCAGCTTATCCTCAAGCTGCGCTCTGTTGGCCAGGCCGGTGACCTGATCGAAGAACGCAAGGTCTTCGATGTGGCGCGCGCTCTCCCTGGATTCGGTAATGTCCGTGATAAGCCCGAACACGCCCACGCGTTCGTTATGGGCATCGAACAGGGGGGCGCCCTTGAATAACGCGAACACCTGCGTGCCATCACGGCGGTGGATGATGAATTCAGCGCTGGCGGCACGGCCGTGTTCCAGCTTCCCCAGCAGATCGGTCATCAGTTCCCTGGCAGTCTCGTCAAGATGGCGTTCAAAGCGGCTTTCCATCAGGTCAAACTCAGTCAGGCCAAACATGGCCACCAGCGCCGGGTTGGTATCCAGCACAATACCTGACGGGTCAATCAGCACGAAGCCTTCCGAAGTGTTGTGCAGAATCGAGCGCACCAGACGCTGCGCATCGATCATCTGCTCCTGCACGCGCCGTATGTCGGAAAGATCGCGCACCAGAAAAATCTGCAGCATTTCTCCGTCAATTTCGGTGCGGCATGCGGCGAGACTGGCAAGAAATTCGCTGCCATCGAAACGGCGTGCCCTGACCGGATTGTCCATCGCGGCCATGACCTCGAATTTTCCGGATGAAGACGCGGCATCCCCCGCCCCAATGTCCATATCCAGGTCATCCACCTGTGGCAGCCATGCGCTCAAAGGTCGTTCGGAGGAGTCGTCGATGCTTACGCCGAACAACTGCTTCGCAGCGCGGCCGGCATAAATCACCAAACCTTCACGGTTCGCCACCAGCACGGCTTCGCCCATATCTTCCAGCATGCGTGCCAGCTGTAATGCAGGGTGGGTCGGGTTTCGCGGAAACTTCCAGGTCATGGCGGATGCTTACGTCTCATGGCAGAGCCATAAAGCACCGCCGCCACACCGGCGTGGTGCGAAAATCCTGCAAGTGGTGCAGGCCAATTCCCTGCGCAAAAAAAGCCTTCCAATATTCATGAGAAGTCGCAAATAAAGGCGCTAACTTTCTAATACTACATGTTTTCATGGCAATGGCAACTATCGGAAACCACATCTCCATCAAACGCGGAGCCTTTTCACGAAAAGTTCACCGAGCTGTAACTGCAGCTTCACCCATATCGCCCAACATTCCCCCCGAAAACTTTTGTAAAGGGAGAAACTCATGCTTCAAACGCGCAGCACAGCTGCATTACACCGCGAGAAAGCCACATTTTGCTGCTCCCTGGCACGTACGCCGTCAGAAGTTATCGAAGCGCAACGGCTGCGCTACAAAGTGTTCGCTGAGGAAATGGGAGCTCGCCTGAAGGGGCACGATGGCCTAGACCGTGACGGCTTCGATGCCTTCTGCGACCACCTGCTGGTGCGCGAGGCCAAAAGCGGAGAGGTGGTCGGCACCTACCGCATCCTGAGTCCGGCTATGGCTCAGGAAGCCGGCGGCTACTACTCCGCCGGCGAGTTCGACCTGAGCCGTCTGCTGCATCTGGCCCCCGGCATGGTGGAAGTCGGTCGCTCATGTGTGCACGCGGATTATCGCAACGGCACCACCATCTCGCTGCTCTGGGCCGGGCTGGCGAAATACATGCAGGCCAACGGCTACGACCATTTGATCGGCTGCGCCAGCATCGGCATGGGCGACGGCGGGCATCACGCTGCCAGCCTCTACGCCAGCCTGCTGCAGCAAGGCCGTCTGTCACCGCCGGAATACCGCGTATTCCCGCATTGCCCTCTGCCGATAAGCGCGCTGAGGAGCGATCAGAAGATCAATTGTCCGCCCCTGGTCAAAGGTTACATGCGCCTGGGCGCCTATGTCTGCGGCGAGCCGGCGTGGGATCCTGATTTCAACACTGCCGACCTGCTGGTCATGCTGCCGCTTGCACGCATGAGTCAGCGCTATGCTGCCCATTTTCTCGGTCATTAGTAATGACCGGCATCGTCGCTTTTTTCACAAAACTGTCACAATTGCCGACTATGATTCGACACTTGCTGGAAACTGTGCGATACTCACGCACTCTGAATTCAACCCGACTGGAGTTTATACATGCGTAAATTGACCCGCTCTCTCACTGCCGGCATGGCTGCCGCAGCCATGGCGCTGGCAGCGACCGCCCATGCAGTGGATATCACCGGCGCCGGCGCCACCTTTCCGTACCCGATCTACGCCAAGTGGGCAGAGGCCTATAATGCCAAGACCGGCGTAAAGCTGAATTATCAATCCATCGGTTCCGGCGGCGGCATCAAGCAAATCCAGAACAAGACCGTCAATTTCGGCGCCTCCGACAAACCACTGAAGCAGGAAGAACTGGATAAGGACGGCTTGCTGCAATTCCCCACCGTGGTCGGCGGCGTAGTGCCGGTCATCAATGTGGAAGGCATCGCCAGCGGAAAACTTCGCCTGAACGGCGAAGTGCTGGCAAACATTTTCCTGAAAAAAATCACCAAGTGGAACGATGCAGCGATCACAGCGCTGAACCCGGGAGTTTCGCTGCCGGATGCCAATATCACCGTCGTGCACCGTTCCGACGGTTCCGGCACCACATTCGTGTTCGCCAACTACCTGTCCAAAGTCAGCAAGGAGTGGAATGACAAAGTCGGCGCCGATACCGCGGTATCCTGGCCGGCTGGCGTAGGTGGCAAGGGTAATGAAGGCGTCGCCTCTTACGTGCAGCGCATCAAGGGCTCCATCGGCTATGTCGAGTTCGCTTATGCCAAGTCGAACGGCATCCCCTACGCCCTGATGCAGAACAAGGAAGGTGAGTTCGTGAAGCCTGGCTTTGTCAGCTTCCAGGCCGCCGCGAAGTATGCAGAATGGGATAAGGCTCCCGGCTTCTACGAAATCCTCACCAACGAAGCCGGCAAGGAATCCTGGCCCATCGCCAGCGCCACTTTCATCCTGATGCACAAGACGCAGGAGAATCCGGCCGCTGCCAAGGAAGTGGTTAAGTTCTTCGACTGGGGCTACCGCAAGGGAGACAAGGCAGCCGAAGCGCTGGATTATGTCTATTTGCCGGATAGCGTCGTCACCCTGATCGAAAATCATTGGAAGACCAATCTCAAGGGCAAGGATGGCAGCGCAGTATGGGATGACTCGATGGTGCAAAAGTAAGAGTAGCCACCTATAATCTCTACCGTCTGAAGGGAGGGGTGATCCCCTCCCTTGCTGTCTAGACCTTTCATAACCCAGATAACTGAAAAAAACCACGAAGAAACCTATGGCGCGGCATAAGTACAATCTGGGCGCACTGCTGGATACTGCATTCCGCAACATGACCATGCTGTTCGCGTTTCTGGTATTCAGCATCCTGTTCGCCATCCTGCTCACGCTGCTGATCGCCAGCCTGCCGGCATTCAAGGCCTTTGGCCCGCATTTCTTCATCAGCGACGCCTGGAACCCGGTCACCAACCAGTTCGGGGCATTGGTGCCGATCTACGGCACCGTCGCCACCTCGCTCATCGCCATGCTGATCGGAGTCCCGGTCAGTTTCGGCATCGCCATTTTCATCACCGAACTCTCGCCGGCTTGGCTCAAGCGCCCGCTCGGCATCGCCATTGAGCTGCTGGCGGGCATACCCAGCATCATCTACGGCATGTGGGGGTTGTTCGTGTTTGCGCCATGGTTTGCGGACAACGCACAACCCTGGATTTCCGATCATCTGGGCAACCTGCCGGTGCTGGGGCAATTGTTCCAGGGCCCCAACATGGGCATCGGCATGCTCACCGCCGGCATCATCCTCGCCATCATGGTGATCCCGTTCATCTCCTCCGTCATGCGCGACGTGTTCGAGATTGTCCCGCCGATGCTGAAGGAGTCTGCCTACGGCCTGGGAGCGACCACCTGGGAAGTGGTGCGCAACGTGGTGCTGCCTTATACCAAGGTCGGCGTGGTGGGTGGCATCATGCTCGGCCTCGGCCGCGCGCTCGGGGAAACCATGGCGGTGACTTTCGTTATCGGCAACGCACACGAGCTTTCCGCCTCGCTGCTGATGCCCGGCAATACTATTTCGTCGGCACTCGCCAATGAATTCACTGAAGCGGTAGGCGATCTCTACACCTCCTCGCTGATTTCCCTGGGGCTGGTGCTGTTCGTCATCACCTTCATCGTGCTGGCATGTGCCAAGCTCCTCTTGATCAGACTCGCCGCCAAGGAAGGGAAGCAGACATGATGAACAACACGCTCTACCTGCGTCGGCGCATCATCAACGGTTTCAATCTGACTATTTCCGTGCTGGCGGTGGCGTTTGCCCTGTTCTGGCTGGGCTGGATACTGGTCACGCTGTTCGGCCACGGCCTGCAGCACCTCAGCCTGTCGCTGTTCACCACCAACACACCGCCGCCGGGCAGCAAAGGCGGCCTGATGAACGCCATCGCGGGCAGCCTGTACATGGTGGTCATGGCCACGCTGGTCGGCACGCCGGTCGGCATTCTCGCCGGCACCTACCTGGCGGAATTCGGCCGCAGCGGCTGGCTCGCGCCGGCGACGCGCTTCATCAACGATATTCTGCTGTCCGCGCCGTCCATCGTCATTGGCCTGTTCGTCTATGAAGTAGCGGTGCACCACGTCGGTCACTTCTCCGGCTGGGCGGGAGCGGGTGCGCTGTCGCTGATCGTGTTGCCGGTGGTGGTGCGCACCACCGAGAACATGCTGCAACTGGTGCCCAACAGCCTGCGCGAAGCGGCGGCGGCCCTTGGCGCACCGCAGTGGAAAGTTGTCATCATGGTGGCCTACCGTGCCGCCAAGACCGGCATGCTGACCGGCGTGCTGCTGGCAATCGCGCGTATCAGCGGCGAAACCGCACCGCTGCTGTTCACCGCCCTGAACAATCAATTCTGGAGCAACGACCTGAACGGCCCGATGGCCAGCCTGGCCGTCATCATTTTCCAATTCGCCATGAGCCCCTATGAAGACTGGCACAACCTGGCCTGGGCCGGCGCGCTACTGATCACCCTGTTCGTGCTGGGCCTCAACATACTGGCGCGCACGCTTTTCCGCCGCGGAGCCTCCAATGAATAACCCGGAACTTGCCACCTCTCCCTCATTATTCCTCTCTGGCGCGCCCAATGGCCATGAGCCGCTTGCCACAAGCAGGGCTAACATGCAAACTCAGAACTTACCAAGACAGGAAACTCCCATGCATAATCGCGGAACCGCTGCCATCAAACTTGAGGTGAAGGGCCTGAATTTTTACTACGGCAAATTCCACGCCCTGAAAAACATCAATCTGAAAATAGACACGCACAAGGTAACCGCTTTTATCGGACCTTCCGGTTGCGGCAAATCCACTTTGCTGCGCGTATTCAATCGCATGTACGGTCTTTACCCAAACCAGCGCGCAGAAGGCGAGGTACTGTTGGACAACACCAACATTCTCGACGCACGCCAGGATCTTAACCTGCTGCGGGCCAAGGTCGGCATGGTGTTCCAGAAGCCTACGCCGTTCCCGATGTCGATCTACGACAATATCGCGTTTGGCATCAAACTCTACGACCAGTTGTCCAACTCGGAGATGGATGGTCGCGTGCAATGGGCGCTGCAAAAAGCGGCGCTGTGGAACGAAGTGAAGGACAAGCTCAACCAGAATGGTGCCAGCCTCTCCGGCGGCCAGCAACAACGGCTGTGTATCGCGCGCGGCATTGCGGTCCGGCCTGAGGTGCTGCTGCTGGACGAACCCTGCTCCGCGCTCGATCCGATCTCCACTGCACGCATCGAAGAACTCATCAACGAGTTGAAATCGGAATACACCATCGTCATCGTCACCCACAACATGCAACAGGCCGCGCGCGTCTCGGATTACACCGCCTACATGTATCTGGGGGAGATGATGGAATTCGGCGACACCAACACCATGTTCACCAAACCGACCCGCGCGGAAACGGAAGACTACATCACCGGCAAGTTCGGTTAACCCTGCTCGGCTAAAATAGCGCAGGCGGTGATCGCCAGCCGGCGCCGGGAAATGATCTCTCCGTAGAAAGCGCTCATGCGTTCCGCCTGCACGGATGCCGACCATAGACGTGCGTATTCCCTGCCGCCGGCTCCCAATATACGTCGCGCTTCCTGGTCGCGCAGCAGCCTGACTGTCTTGGCGGCAAACTCCTCGATTGTCTCAGGCACCACCCAGACGCCGACGCCATCCTGCAGCACGTCGCGCGTTCCCATCTCGGCCGTGGAAACGACTGCCGTACCTTGCGCCATGGCCTCAAGCAACACCAGACCCTGCGTTTCCGTGCGGGAAGAAAACACGAATACATCCCCGGCGCTGTAACAATCGTTCAGTTCGGTATGGCGATCCAGATAGCCGATAAAACGCACGTTGCGCACAATGCCAAGCTCAGCCGCGAGCGTGCGCAGATGCTCGCGTGCAGGGCCTTCTCCGGCAATGACCAAGAGCGCGTCGGGCACCTCCTGCAACAAACGCACATGCATGCGCAGCAGAAAATCGATGTTCTTCTCGTGCGCCACACGCCCCACAAACAGCAGCACCGGCTGCGCTGCGCCGATGTCGTATTTGGCGCGGAAGGATGCGCCGTCGCCGGCGACAAAACTCTCCGGCTCAAGTCCGGTGGGAATCACTTGCGCTTGCGCCGTCACTCCGTAATCGCGCAGCACTTCCAGCATGGGGTGTGACGGCACGACGATGCCGTCCAGCCTGTTGCACTGCATGCGTGAAAAGCGCCGCGCAACGCCGCGCATCAAGGCCTTGGGCAGAAATGGCACGTAGTAATGCAGGTATTCCTCAAAAAAGGTGTGGTAAGTTTCCACGCAGGGAATACCCAGCAGGCGCGCCAGTTTGACACCCAGATAGTGCGCCACGAATGGCGTCTGGATGTGCACCAGGTCGTAGTTTTCCGCGCGCAGACGCTCAAGCTCGCGCATCACCACGCCCTGCTTCAGCATGCGGTCTTCCGGATCAAGCGGCAGCCGGCGCGAGGGCACGCGCGTGATCTCGCTTTCGTCATCGCTGGGCATGTAGTAGTCGGGAGCGATCAGATGCACCGTGTGCCCATGGGCGCGCAGCTCACGGCGGAAGGTGGAGATCGACGTGGAAACGCCGTTGACCCGAGGGAAATAAACATCCGAAACGTAGAGAACTTTCATCATGCACTCCGTTGTTGGCAACGAAGCGCATGTTATGACGCGCATATGACAGGGAGATTGCAGCCGCCTTATACCCCGCCCTATTTTGCTATGCCAGCCATCAGCCCAGAAGCACCAATGCCCAGACCGCAGCAAGATTGATCAGGCTCAGCAGCACAGCGGCGCTGCCGATATCCTTGGCGCGCTTGGCCAGGCGATGATCCTCCAGAGAGATGCGATCGACCGTCGCTTCGATGGCGGAGTTGAGCAACTCGACCATAATCACCAGCAGCACGCTGCCTATCATCAATGCCCGCTGCACGCCGCCATGCTGCAGAACAAACGCCAGCGGCAGCAGGATCAGGGCAAGCCGGATTTCCTGGCGAAATGCATCCTCATTCTGGTAGGCCGCCTTGAGGCCGGCCCATGAATAATGCAGGGCGCGCCACAGCCGCGCCAAACCGGTCTTGCCCTTGTATGGACTTTCCATGAATTCATTCCTGTCAATATCGGCGCACAGTATAACAAGCGCCTCGTCCGCCGGTGATGTCACAATAAAATCATGGCCTTGTCACGGCAGCATCACTTATCCCCGGCACATTGCGCGGCATGGCGAAAAGAAACCGTTTCCCGATCATGCTGTGGCTGCTGCCGCTACTGCTGCACAGTGTGGACGCCAATGCCTGGGGGCTCTTGACCCATGTCTATTTCGCGCAATGGCTATTGTGGACGCTGCCCTTGGCCGACCCCAACCTGCGCCGGGCCGTACAGCGCTTCCCTCGATTGGCGCTGGCAGGTGCCTGCCTGCCGGATCTCGCCCTAATTTCCCCCGCATTCCGCCATACCCACCAGTGGGAAAATATCCACGCCATGATTCATTCCGCCCGCAATGACGAAGAGATCGCCGTCACGGTGGGCTATGCCAGCCATCTGCTGGTGGATGTCGTTGCGCACAATCATTTCGTCCCCGCACATGAGGCGATGTGGCTGGAACACACCTTGTTCACCCACGTACTGAGCGAGTGGGCAGTGGACGCACACCTGGCGCCCATGGTCGACGCCACGCCACACGCGTTATTGCAGGAGCACCGCGCCATTCTTGTCCCCATGATGGCGCGCCGCTTCCGCTGCTCCCAGCGACGTGCCGGTGTCGCCATCGGCCGGCTGGCGGCGGCCGACCGGCTGTTACGCGCAGTGCGCCTGCCGCAACTGCTGTATCGCATCTTTCGTCGCCTCGACAGGCGTGTGTTTGACCACTTCGTCTATTACATCGGCCAAACCCAGACCATGCTGCATCAGGTACATAGCGTGCTGGATGGCGCACACCCGGCGTGGGAAGCGGACCCCAGGCATGCGCAGGAACTGCTGGGGGGATTGCGCCGGCGCTGCCTGGCACACCTGCGCCTCCGCCATCCTGCACCGATCAAGCTGTTTGTTTCGGGACTGGCGACTCACAACAACGCGAACGATATCTTCGCAATCAGCGCGCCTATGGCCGCGCCGGCCAGTACGTCGCTGGGGTAATGCAGCCCAAGCACCAGCCTGGACACACCAACCAGCACGGTGAACGGCACCAGCAGCCAGGCCAGCGCCGGATAATAGCCAAGCGCCACCGCGCTGAACGCCACGGCATGCAAGGTGTGGCCGGAAGGGAAACTGAAACGATCCAGCGGTGCGGTGCATAACGACACCCCGCTCACCATCTCGAACGGGCGGGGGCGCGATGCCTTGGCCTTGATCGCCTTGTATACCGCGGTGCCCGCCAAACCGGCGGCCAGCATATGCAGGCAAGGCAGCAAGCCGTCCACGCGTTGCGCCAGAACAATGCCCAGCATCACCGCATACCAGAACACACCGTCGCCAAGACGGCTCACCACGCGGAATCCCCAGCGCACCAGGCGATACTGGCTGGTGCGATTGAAACGCAGGCACAGCGAAGTATCCAGCGCATGCATCCGGCTCAGGTACAGGTGTAGTTTTTCAGCCATGCGCAACGCCTGCCGCCACAGCCCGACAGTCAGCCCAATGGCAGCCCGGCTGTGCAGCCAGGCGCGTGATCAGCATTGGTTCGGAGAATTTTGCAGTGTTTCCCATGGCGCTAGGATTCCATGGGAATGTGAAGGGCGTATGACGAAACGCCTTGAAACAGCGAATTATTTTATGTGCAACGGAACGTCACGCAGCGGCACGGACTACATCGGCGATATTTTGCGCAAGGGTTTCGACCTGTTGCAGCGACTGGCCTTCCACCATCACCCGCACCTTGGGTTCGGTGCCGGAAGCCCGCAGCAGGACACGCCCGCTGCCATCGAGCTGGCTTTCCGCGTCGCGCACTGCCTGTTGAATACCGGCATGCTGCAGATCGAGTTTTTTTGCCACTTTGACGTTGACCAGCACCTGCGGGTAGAGGGTCAGGTCCACCAGCAGGGCATGCAGCCCTTTGCCGCTTTCCACCATCGCATGCAATACCTGCAACGCGGCAATGATGCCGTCGCCGCTGGTATGCTTGTCGAGGCAGATGATGTGGCCGGAATTCTCGCCGCCCAGCATCCAGCTGTTCATGTCCATCAGCGCCCGCACGTAACGGTCGCCCACGTCGGCGCGCGCGAAGGGCACGCCCAGTCTTGCCAGTGCGTGCTCAAAGGCGAGATTGGTCATCAGCGTGCCGACCACACCACCCTTGAGCCGCCCAACCTGATGGCGATGGGCCGTGATGACATACAGCAACTGGTCGCCATCGATCAGGCTGCCGGCGCTGTCCACCATCACCAGGCGGTCGCCATCGCCGTCGAAAGCAATGCCCAGGTCGGCCTCGTGCTGCAACACTGCCTGCCGCAATGCCTGCGGGTGAGTGGAGCCGCATTCGTGGTTGATGTTGAGGCCGTCGGGCTGGTTGCCGATGACGATCACTTCCGCGCCGAGCTCATGGAACACCGGCGGCGCGACGTGATAGGTGGCGCCATGGGCGCAGTCCAGAACGATTTTCAGGCCGCGTAAATCCAGATCGCTGGGGAAAGTACTCTTGCAGAATTCGATATAGCGCCCGGCCGCATCGTTGATGCGCCGCGCCTTGCCGAGTTGGGCGGAGGGGCGAACCTGCATCGGCTGTTCCAGTTCATCCTCGATGGCATGTTCGATGGCGTCTGCCAGCTTGGCGCCATCCGCCGAAAAGAACTTGATGCCGTTGTCCTCGAAAGCATTGTGCGATGCCGAGATGACGATGCCAGCCTGCGCGCGCAGCGCCCGCGTGAGATAGGATACTGCCGGCGTAGGCATGGGGCCGGTCAGCAGCACATCGACGCCAGCTGCCGAAAGGCCCGCCTGCAGGGCGGATTCGAGCATATAGCCGGAAATGCGTGTGTCCTTGCCGATCAGCACGGTGGGGTGTTCGCCGTGTGCCAAGTGATGGTCCAGTCCGCACAGCACCTTGCCGGCAGCGTAACCCAGGCGCATGACGAAATCCGGCGTAATCGGCGCTTCGCCGACCCGCCCGCGCACCCCATCGGTACCGAAATATTTTCTGCTCATGTTCCCTCTATCGCAGCGACGACCCTGAGTGCATCCACGGTTGCTTTCACGTCATGCACACGCAGTATTTTAGCGCCTTTTAGCGCTGCCACCACTACCGCCGCGATGCTGGCCGGCAAACGTTCGGCGACGCTGCTGCCGGTGAGATGCCCCAGCACCGACTTGCGCGACAATCCGACCAGCAGCGGATAGCCCAGTCCGCACAGGCTGCCAAGCTCACGCAGCAGCGCGACGTTGTGCGCGCTGCGTTTGCCGAAGCCGAAGCCGGGGTCGAGCACGATGCGTTGCCCGGCGATGCCCGCCGCCTCGCAGACGGCGGCGCGCGCCTGCAGGAAGCTGCGCACCTCGGCTACCACATCGGCGTATTGCGGGTCGTCCTGCATGGTCTGCGGCGTGCCCAGCATGTGCATCAGGCACACCCCTGCGTCGCTGGCGGCAACCGCCTGCAGCGCGCCCGGCTCCTGTAGCGCGCGAATGTCGTTGATGATGTCCGCACCGGCGGCAATGGCGGCACGCATCACGGCCGGCTTGAAGGTGTCCACCGAAAGCGGCACGCCAGCCTTGCCCGCGAGGCCTTCGATGACCGGGATGACCCGGCGCAGCTCTTCGTCCTGCGGCACCGGATCGGCGCCCGGACGGGAAGACTCGCCGCCGATGTCCAGCACATCCGCGCCCTCCTCCACCAGGCTGAGCGCATGCTCAACCGCCTGTTCAGCGGCCGTGAAGCGGCCGCCGTCGGAGAAGGAATCCGGCGTTACGTTGACTATCCCCATGACGCGGGGGCGGGAAAGGTCGAGCTGGTAGTGGCCGCAGTGGAAGAGCATCTAGGGGCTAAGGGCTAGGGGCAGGGTAGCCGGTTCTTCCAAGCCCTCAGCCCCCTACCCAGTGACTCAGGTTTCTTGCGCTGGCTGCGCAGCCGGCACCACGGTAGCGCCGGGTGTGCCGCTATCGCGTGGAGGAACGCTGCTGCCCTGCGTCGGTTTGGGCGGACGCGGCGGCTTGCCGGCCATGATGTCGTCGATCTGTTCGGCGTCTATGGTTTCCCATTCCAGCAAGGTGTGCGCCATCGTCTCCACCTTGTCGCGGTTGTCCTCCAGCAGTTTTCTGGCGAGCGCATACTGCTCGTCGATGATACGGCGGATCTCCGCATCGACCTGCTGCATGGTGGCTTCCGACACATTCTTGTGGGTGGTGACGGAACGTCCGAGGAATACTTCGCCCTCGTTCTCGCCGTATACCATGGGGCCAAGCGCATCGGTCATGCCGTAGCGCGTCACCATGTCGCGCGCCATCTGGGTGGCGCGCTCGAAGTCATTGGAGGCCCCGGTGGTCATCTGGTGCATGAACAGCTCTTCCGCGATGCGCCCGCCAAACAGCACGGCGATGCGGTTCATCAGAAATTCGCGGTCATAGGAGTAGCGGTCTTCCGCCGGCAACTGCATGGTCACGCCCAGCGCCCGTCCACGCGGAATGATGGTGACTTTGTGCACCGGATCGGTCTTGGGCAGCAGTTTGGCCACCACCGCATGGCCGGACTCATGGTAAGCCGTATTGCGCTTTTCTTCCTCGCTCATCACCATGCTGCGGCGCTCCGCGCCCATCATGATCTTGTCCTTGGCGTGCTCGAAGTCCTCCATGTCCACCACGCGCTTGTTGCCGCGGGCGGCAAACAGGGCCGCTTCGTTCACCAGGTTGGCGAGGTCGGCACCGGAAAAACCCGGCGTGCCGCGCGCGATGATGTCGGCCTTGACGTCCGGCGCGATCGGCACTTTGCGCATGTGCACCAGCAGGATTTGCTCGCGGCCGCGAATGTCCGGCAACGGCACCACTACCTGCCGGTCGAAACGGCCGGGGCGCAGCAGTGCGGGATCCAGCACGTCCGGGCGGTTGGTGGCGGCAATCACGATCACGCCCACATTGGCTTCGAAGCCGTCCATTTCCACCAGCATCTGGTTCAGCGTCTGCTCGCGCTCGTCGTTGCCGCCGCCCATGCCGGCGCCGCGCTGGCGGCCGACTGCGTCGATTTCGTCGATGAAGATGATGCAGGGCGCGCTTTTCTTGGCCTGCTCAAACATGTCACGCACCCGCGCCGCACCGACGCCGACGAACATTTCGACGAAGTCAGAGCCGGAAATACTGAAGAACGGTACCTTGGCTTCGCCGGCAATCGCCCGCGCCAGCAAGGTCTTGCCGGTGCCGGGGCTGCCGACCATCAGCACGCCGCGGGGAATGCGCCCGCCCAGCTTCTGGAATTTGCTGGGATCACGCAGGAATTCGACCAGTTCGGATACATCCTCCTTGGCCTCGTCGCAACCGGCGACATCGGCAAAGGTGACCGGGTTGTTGTTCTCGTCCAGCAGGCGGGCCTTGCTCTTGCCGAACGAGAAGGCGCCGCCCTTGCCGCCGCCCTGCATCTGGCGCATGAAGAACACCCACACGCCGATCAGGAGCAGCATCGGGAACCACGAAACAAAAATATTCATCAGCAACGACGGCTCTTCGTCAGGCTTGGCCTCGACGATCACGCCATTCTTCAGCAAATCGGAAACCAGCCAGGGATCGGACGGCGCGTAGGTATTGAAGCGCTTGCCGTCATTGGTGGTGCCGCGCAGCACGTGACCGTCTATCATCACGCGGGCGATGCGGCCCTGCTTGACCTCGCCGATGAACTGCGAATAAACCACCTGCGTATCAGCACTGTGCTTGGCGCCGAACTGATTGAAAACCGTCATCAGCACTAACGCGACGATCAGCCAGATAGCGATGTTCTTCACAATATTGTTCAACGTCCGATTCCTTCAGATAGATCGCGCAAAAGTGCGCGGAACAACCATTCCACATTCTAAACCGATTTTCTGCAAGCTGGGCGTCAGTCCGCAGCCTTGCGCTTCATGCCCAGCAGATAGGTCTCGGCACTGCGGTCGCGCGAGGCTTTCGGCTTGCGCGTCGCCACTTTCTCAAATGCCGGCCGCATGGCGCGCACCAACTCTTCAAAACCGCTGCCGATAAACACCTTGACCAGAAAATTGCCGCCCGGCTTCAACCATTCGAGTGCAAATGCCAGCGACAGTTCCGCGAGGTCCATCGCTCTGGCCTGATCCACCAGGCCAACCCCACTCATGTTGGGGGCCATGTCGGAAATCACAAGGTCTACCTTCTTGCCATCCAGCGTCTGTTCCAGCCGGGAAAGCACCTCTGTTTCGCGGAAGTCACCCTGCAGGAACTCTACACCAGTCATCGGCTGCATTTCCAAAATATCAAGGGCTATTACGCGACCTTTGCCCTTGAGCCGCTCCACCACTACCTGCGACCAGCTGCCCGGCGTCGCGCCCAGGTCCACCACAGTCATGCCGGGCTGTATCAGCCTGTCCCTATCATCGATTTCCATCAGCTTGAACGCCGCGCGCGAACGATAGCCCTCGCGCTGCGCGCGTTTGACGTATGCATCGCTGACGTGCTCCTGCATCCACGCTTTGCTGGTTCGAGTTCTTTTCATCTGCTAAACTACGCGCCCTTTTGCAAATTCATTCAATGGCATGCTGACGCTCAACCCAAAACAGACAAGCTTCCTGCGCGGCAAAAGCCACGGGCTCAGCCCGGTGGTCATGGTAGGCAACAAAGGCCTGTCCGAAGAAGTCTTGCGCGAAATCGACATCAGCCTGAAGGCGCATGAACTGATCAAGATCAAGGTGCAGGGCGACCAGCGCGAACTGCGCCAGCAGATGCTGCAGGAAATCTGCGAGAAACTGACTGCCGCGCCTATCCAGCACATAGGCAAGCAACTGGTGATCTATCGCCCGGCGGACAAGCCGAAAATCATTTTGCCTTAAGCACCAGCACCACCCCGAGCAGGCTTTGCAGCAGATAGCCGATGCTCGCCACGCCGTGCCAGGCTTTGAAGCGGTCGGCGAACACGCTCTGCATCACATCGGCCGGCATGGCCTGCGCTTTCAGGTGCGCCATGATGGGCTGGATGCCGAAGTGGCCGGCCAGCGTCAATAGCAGCATCACGGCCACCACCCAGAAAAACGCCTGTTTCAGCGCCGCAGTGCCGAAACGCGCCAGGCGATGGATCAGCAGGTAGAACGCGCAGCACAGCCCGAGGTAGGCAACCCAGGCAAACATCTTGCCGGCCAGCACGCCCGCCATTTGCCGGTCGGCCAGCGCATGGAACAATGTCGGCGCAGCCAGATAGCCGATCGCCCACAGGCTGCCCACCCAGGCGGTAACCACTATCAGGGCGAGATGATCGGCGTATCGGTCCATGCCAGTCCTTGGGCTTTGTTAAACGTAGCGTACGTCCAGCACTTCATATTCGCGTACGCCGCTCGGCGCCATCACCTGGGCGATGTCGCCCGCGTGCTTGCCGATCAGGGCACGCGCAATGGGCGAGCCGATGGAAATCTTGCCGGCCTTGATGTCGGCCTCGTCGTCACCGACGATCTGGTAAGTCACCACCTGGCCGCTTTCCATATCTTCCACTTCCACCGTGGCGCCGAACACGCAGCGGCCTTCCGCATTCAGCGTGGCGGGATCTATGATCTGGGCATTCGACAGCTTGGATTCCAGCTCGGCAATACGCCCTTCGACGAAACTCTGCTTTTCCTTGGCGGCATCGTATTCGGCATTCTCCGACAGGTCGCCATGCGATCGGGCTTCAGCAATGGCGGCGATGACACTGGGACGATCCACGCTTTTCATGCGCTGCAGTTCGGCGCGCAGTAATTCGGCGCCCTTGACGGTTAATGGAGTCTTGTTCACGTCGTCTTTTCCTCGTACGAAAATGAAAAACCACACCGGGACGCCCGGCGTGGTTCGATGGTCATGGGTATGGTATTACTTTGTCAGCTGTTGGTGCAAGCTTTGCAGGGATTGCACTTCCAGTTCGCGCATGTGCTGCATGCCGGCACACGCCGCCTTGGCGCCCGCCAGCGTGGTGTAATAGGTCACTTTCTGCTGCAGCGCGTTGCGGCGGATGGCGTAGGAGTCCTGCACCGCACGCTTGTCCTCCAGCACGTTGACGATGAAACTGATCTCGCCGTTCTTGATCATGTCCACGATGTGCGGGCGGCCTTCGGTCACCTTGTTCACCGGCGTCACTGCCAGCCCGGCGGCGGCCAGCGCATTCGCCGTGCCGCGCGTGGCCACCAGCTGGAACCCGAGAGCGGACAGCGACTGGGCGATTTCCACCACCCGCTCACGATCTTCGCGCCGCACGCTGATGAAGGCCCGGCCACCCGACGGCAGCTTGGTGCTGGCGCCGAGCTGCGATTTGACGAAAGCTTCGGCAAAGGTCGCACCCACGCCCATCACTTCGCCGGTGGATTTCATTTCCGGGCCGAGGATGGTATCCACGCCTGGGAACTTGATGAAGGGGAACACTGCTTCCTTCACCGAGAAATAAGGCGGAATGATTTCCTTTTCAACACCCTGCGTTTTCAGCGTCTTGCCGGTCATGCAGCGCGCCGCGATCTTCGCCAGTTGCAGCCCGCAGGCCTTGGACACAAAAGGCACGGTGCGCGAGGCGCGCGGGTTCACTTCCAGCACGTAGACCGTGTCGCCTTGAATAGCAAACTGCACGTTCATCAGACCAACCACGCCCAGCGCATGCGCCATCTGCACGGTCTGGTTGCGCAGTTCATCCTGCAATGCATTGGACAGGCTGTATGGCGGCAGCGAGCAGGCGGAATCGCCCGAGTGCACGCCAGCCTGCTCCACGTGCTCCATGATGCCACCGATTAACACCGCTTCACCGTCGCAAATGGCATCCACGTCGACTTCGATGGCGTCATTGAGGAAGCGGTCGAGCAGTACCGGCGAATCGTTGGATACCTTCACCGCCTCGCGCATGTAGCGCTCCAGCTCGGCCTGCTCCTGCACGATTTCCATGGCACGGCCGCCCAGCACGTAGGACGGGCGCACCACCAGCGGGTAGCCGATTTCGGTGGCGCAGCGCAGCGCTTCCTGCTCGGTGCGCGCGGTGCGGTTGGGCGGCTGCTTGAGGCCCAGTTCGTGCAGCATCTGCTGGAAACGCTCGCGGTCCTCGGCGCGGTCGATGGCATCCGGCGTGGTGCCTATGATGGGCACGCCAGCTTTTTCCAGGTCGCGCGCCAGCTTCAGCGGGGTCTGCCCGCCGTATTGCACGATGACGCCGACTGGCTTCTCCAGGGCGACGATTTCCAGCACGTCTTCCAGTGTCAGCGGCTCGAAATAGAGGCGATCGGAAGTGTCGTAATCGGTGGACACGGTTTCCGGATTACAGTTGACCATGATGGTTTCATAGCCGTCATCGCGCAGGGCCAAGGCCGCATGCACGCAGCAGTAGTCGAACTCGATGCCCTGGCCGATGCGGTTCGGGCCACCGCCCAGCACCATGATTTTCCTGTTGTCGGTGGGCCGTGCCTCGCACTCTTCCTCGTAGCTGGAATACATGTAGGCCGTCGAGGTGGCGAACTCGGCGGCGCAGGTATCCACACGCTTGTATATCGGGCGCACCCCCATGGCATGGCGGTAAGCACGCACGGCGTGCTGATCAGTGCCCAGCAGCTTGGCCAGACGACGGTCGGCGAAGCCACGGCGCTTCAACTGCAACAGTTCGTCGCGGTTGAGCGAATCCAGCGTGCGTCTGCTCAGAGCCTTTTCACGCTGGACGATGTCCTCGATCTGCGTCAGAAACCAGGGGTCTATGCTGGAGTGGTCATGCACCTGCTGCACGCTCATGCCGCTGCGGAAAGCATCGCCCACATACCAGATGCGCTCCGGCCCCGGCTCGCCCAGTTCCTTGGCAATCACATCCAGGTCGGCAGTCTTCTCATCCAGGCCATCCACGCCGACTTCCAGGCCGCGCAACGCCTTCTGGAACGATTCCTGGAAGGTACGGCCTATCGCCATCACTTCCCCCACCGACTTCATCTGCGTGGTGAGGCGCGAATCCGCCTGCGGGAATTTCTCGAAAGCGAAACGCGGGATCTTGGTAACCACATAGTCTATCGACGGTTCGAACGATGCCGGAGTGGCGCCGCCGGTGATGTCGTTCTTCAGCTCGTCCAGCGTGTAGCCCACCGCCAGCTTGGCCGCCACCTTGGCGATCGGGAAACCGGTAGCCTTGGAGGCGAGCGCCGAGGAGCGCGACACGCGCGGGTTCATTTCGATGACGATCATGCGGCCATCGTCCGGATTGATGGCGAACTGCACGTTGGAGCCGCCGGTATCCACGCCGATCTCGCGCAGCACCGCAATGCTGGCGTTGCGCATGATCTGGTATTCCTTGTCGGTGAGCGTCTGCGCCGGCGCCACGGTGATGGAATCGCCGGTATGCACGCCCATCGGGTCCAGGTTTTCGATGGAGCAGATGATGATGCAGTTGTCTGCATGATCGCGCACCACTTCCATCTCGTACTCTTTCCAGCCCAGCAGCGATTCCTCGATCAGCAATTCGCTGGTGGGCGAGGCCTCCAGGCCGCGCTCGCAGATGGCGAGGAATTCCTCGCGGTTGTAGGCAATGCCGCCGCCGGAGCCGCCCATGGTGAAGGACGGGCGGATGATGGCCGGGAAGCCGATGGCAGCCTGCACCTGCAATGCCTCTTCCAGGCTATGGGCCACCATGGAATTGGCGGAACCCAGGCCGATCTTGGTCATCGCCACCTTGAATTTCTCGCGGTCTTCCGCCTTGTCGATGGCTTCCTTGGAGGCGCCGATCAGCTCGACGCCGTATTTTTCCAGCACGCCATGCTTGGCCAGATCAAGCGCGCAGTTGAGTGCGGTCTGTCCGCCCATGGTCGGCAGCAGCGCGTCCGGGCGCTCGATGGCGATGATTTTTTCCACCATCATCCAGGTTACCGGCTCGATGTAGGTGGCGTCGGCCATCTCCGGGTCGGTCATGATGGTGGCCGGATTGGAGTTGACCAGGATGACGCGGTAGCCTTCCTCGCGCAGTGCCTTGCAAGCCTGTGCGCCGGAATAGTCGAATTCGCACGCCTGGCCGATGACGATGGGGCCGGCGCCGATGATGAGGATGCTTTTGATGTCAGTACGTTTTGGCATTGTTTAGTTGCTAGTTGCTAGCCGTAAGTCGTAAGTTAGCAGTCGCCCGTCGCCCGATGTGCGGCAACTTACGACTTGCGACTTACGGCTTGCGACTTTTCTCCATCAAGTCGATGAACCTGTCAAACAGGTAACTCATTTCATGCGGGCCAGGGCTGGCTTCCGGGTGTCCCTGGAAGCTGAACGCCGGCTGGTCGGTGCGGGCGATGCCTTGCAGGCTGCCGTCGAACAGCGAGACATGCGTCACGCGCACGTTCGCCGGCAGGGTCGCGGCATCGGCGGCGAAGCCGTGATTCTGGCTGGTGATGTAAACGCGCTTGTTGTCCACATCCTGCACCGGGTGGTTGGCGCCATGGTGGCCGAACTTCATCTTGACCGTTTTCGCGCCGCTGGCCAGCGCCAGCAACTGGTGGCCCAAGCAGATGCCGAAAGTCGGGATGCCGCCATCCACCAGCGTGCGGATGGCCTTGATAGCGTAATCGCACGGCTCCGGGTCGCCCGGGCCGTTGGACAGGAAAATGCCGTCCGGCTTGAGCGCCAGCGCCTGTTCGGCACTGGCCTGCGCCGGCAGCACGGTCACCTTGCAGCCGCGCGCCACCAGCATGCGCAGGATGTTGCGCTTGACGCCGTAATCGAAAGCGACCACGTGATATTGCGCTGCGGCATTCTTGCGATAACCCTCGCCCAGCGCCCACTCGCCCTCTTCCCATACGTAAGGCTTGTCGCACGACACCACTTTGGCCAGATCCATGCCTGACAGCCCGGGGAAGCCGCGCGCCAGTTCCAAAGCTTGCGCTTCGTCCACATCCCCCGCCATGATGCAGCCGGCCTGCACGCCCTTTTCGCGCAGGATGCGTGTCAGCTTGCGCGTATCGATATCGGCGATGGCCACCACCTTGCCCTGCTTGAGGTAATCCGACAGCGTAAGCTCGGAGCGGAAATTGCTCACCGCCAGCGGCAGATCGCGGATCACCAGACCCGCCGCATACAGCCTGCCGGATTCGACATCCTCGGCATTGGCGCCGGTATTGCCGATATGCGGGTAAGTCAGGGTGACGATTTGTTCGGTATAGGAAGGATCGGTGAGGATTTCCTGGTAGCCGGTCATGGAAGTGTTGAATACGACCTCGCCCACCGTATGCCCGGGAGCACCAATTGAAATGCCGCGGAACACTGTCCCATCTGCAAGTACGAGAATGGCCGGCAAGTGTTGCGACACGTCTTAACTCCTTGTGATTATTGCGAAACACATTCCGGAAAGTGGATGTGCAAAGCGGGACGGGCTATCCGCCCATCCCGCTCCAAAACTTTTGCAATTATAGCCGATCAGGCCGTCAGTATCAACGCAGCCCCTCGAATCGCTCAGGACAGGCCGAGCACGTCGCGCATATCGTACAGGCCGTTTTTCTTGCCAGCGAGGAACTGCGCCGCGCGCAACGCGCCGATGGCGAAAGTGGCGCGGCTGGAAGCCTTGTGGGTCAACTCCACGCGCTCGCCGGTGCCGGCGAACAGCACGGTGTGGTCGCCCACGATGTCGCCGCCGCGCACCGTGGCAAAACCTATGGTGGAAGGGTCGCGTTCGCCGGTCACGCCCTCGCGGCCATACACCGCGCACTGCGCCAGATCGCGCCCCAGGGCGGCCGCAGCCGCCTCGCCCAGGCGCAATGCAGTGCCGGAAGGCGCATCCACCTTGTGCCGGTGGTGTGCCTCGATAACTTCGATATCGTAGCCTTGCGCCAGCACCTTGGCGGCGGCTTCGACCAGATTGATCAGCAGCGTCACGCCCACGCTCATGTTGGGCGCAAATACGATGGGGATGTCCCTGGCAGCAGCTTCGATCTCGGCCTTCTGCGCAGCGCTGAACCCCGTGGTGCCGAGCACCAGCGCAACGCCGGCCTGACGGCAGGCGGCGAGATAATCCATGCTCGCCTCGGGACGGGTGAAATCCACCAGCACGTTCGCGCCTTGCAGCGCCGTGGCGACATCGGCGGAAATTTTCACGCCGCAGGGCGCACCGACGAGTTCGCCGGCATCGCGCCCGATGTCGGCGCAATCCAGCGCCGCATGCAGGCGCAGCTCGGGGGCATGCAGCACCGCATCCAGCAGAGCATGCCCCATGCGGCCGGAACACCCGGCAATGACGATGTTCAACATTTTTTAGAATCCGATCTTTTAGTTACGGCATAACGCGGCGCGATGACGCCGCATTAGCCTTCTCTGAAAAATTAAAAACCAATTTTTTAGCTACGACATAACCTGCACAAGGCAGAGTTAGTCTTCACTGAAAGATCAAAAACCGATCTTTTCCAACATACGCTCGAAGTAGGTGGGATCTTCTTCCGGTGGCAACTCTCCCGGCTTCGGCGCCGGTTTCGGTTCAACCGGCTCGGCCACGGGCGCCTTTCTGGCCGGCGGCGCTTGTGGCCTGGCCTCTTCCACCCGGGCAGGAGCAGGCTTGGGCTTCACCACGGGCGCGGCCTTGGGTTCCGGCTTGGGCGCGGCTTCCTTGTCGTCACCCCAGAACTTGAGCTTGTCCAGCAAACCTTTTTCCTGCTGCGGCGCCGGCTTTCCCTTGGCAGGCAACGCTTCCGGCTTGATCACCGGCTCCGGTTTCGGCTCAGGCTGAGGTTCCGCTTCGATCATAGGCTCGGATTCCGGTGCGGCAGCAGGCTGGGCTTCCGGTTTCTGTTCCGGCTTTTGCTCGGGCTTCTTGTCATCACCCCAGAATTTAAGCTTGTCCAGCAGCCCCTTCTTCTCTTCCTGCGGAGTCGCTGCCTTGTCCTGGGGTTTTTCCTCGACCACCGGCTTGGCATCTGGCGGCGCAGCTTGCTCCGGCGCAGGCGCTGGTTTGGCTTCCGGCTGGGCCTCTGGCTTGGGTTCCGGTTTCTGCGCCGGCTTCTTGTCGTCGCCCCAGAACTTCAGCTTGTCCAGCATGCCCTTCTCTTTTTCCTTGGGCACGGCAGGCTGATTTTCCCAGATCGATGTCGGCTTGATCGTCGGCTTATCCTGTTCGCTTGCCCCGGCACCGGCGCTGCCGGCCGGGATGACGTCGCCGCGCACGCGCTTGAGCTGGTCGTTTTCGAATTCCAGGATGACGCGCCGCTGTTCGATCAGGTGGCCGTCCTTCTTCATGCTGTAAAAATAATCCCAACGGTCGGCGTGGAAACTGTCCGAGATCAGCGGCGTCCCCATGACGAAGCGCACCTGCGACTTGGTCATGCCGGGCTTCAGTTGCATCATCATCTTCGGCGTCACCACGTTGCCCTGCTGGATATCCATGTGGTACGGCCTAATGGTAGGCAGGCTGGCGGTCGTGGAGGAACAGGCGGCGCAGAGCAGCGCCAGCAGGTATATCGCGTTACGCATGGTGGGTGACTTTAGGCTATGTTGTGGCAAAGAATGGCGGTAATATACCACGACACCCAATTCCACCGACACCACCCACGCCCCTATGCACGAGCAACAAGACCTCAAGAATGCCGGCCTCAAAGCCACCCTGCCGCGACTCAAGGTGTTGAGCCTGTTCGAGAACAGCAAAGCGCGCCACCTCAGCGCCGAGGACGTGTACAAGCTGCTGCTCTCCAGCGGCGAAGACGTTGGCCTGGCCACCGTTTACCGCGTGCTGACCCAATTCGAGCAGGCCGGACTGCTGGTACGCCACCACTTCGAGAGCGACAAGGCGGTGTTCGAGCTCAATCAGGGCGGGCACCACGACCATATCGTCTGCCTGCAATGCGGGCGGGTGGAAGAGTTCTTCGACGAGGAAATCGAAAAGCGCCAGCAAAAAGCCGCCACCGAGCGCGGCTTCACCATCCACGACCACTCGCTGCACATCTACGCCGACTGCACCAAGCAGCCGTGCCCATATAAAAGCTGAGATATTGTGCAGAAAGTGTAACTTGCTGAAGCTAACTACACCCGCCCAACCATATATTTCACATTAGATATCATGCGCACCGCCAGTGGATTTTTCGATATTCAGGACGAGCATGCGTTTTTTACAGTCGTATCGAACACACTAAATGTTTATCGTGCCTCAAATGCAAAAACGCCAGAGCAACTGCTACTACTTGTCTTGGGACTCACGCATCTGCGCGAATGGATCGCACCTCAATACAAACGAGACTCTGTTCCAAAGAATCGTGCAGAGCAATTCGTGGCCAAGCTTTTAGAAAATCCTGATTATCAAACATTGTTGCTCCTCGCAAATCACGCGAAGCATCAGCGTCGACGAAATCTTCCGGATACTCAGACAACGACATGTGTGGAAATGATCGATGACCGAGACACACCAATAGATTCGTGGCTTGATTTCGATAAGGGACCCGCATCTGCCTACATCTACGGTGATCGCGACTTAGAGGAAGTGTTCACCAATGTCACAGCGTTCTATCATGACCACTGGTTTAGTTTGCCAATTGAGCACCGATGGAGTGAGCGCAATACATAATTTCTCATTTAGCAGATCAACAAACCTATCAACCCGTGTATAGGGTATTGCACCCTACCACCACACGATAAACTACCACCCGAACCCCCTGCTGTCGCGCCGAGCAGCACAGCCAAGACGGGAGTTTTCGGCGAGGACTGTCTGAGGGCGTAGCCCGAGTTCCGCAGCCGCCCGGCTTGGCGAGCAGCGCAGGGAACCCGTAGGGCGCGGCAGGGGGCGGCGTTCTCTTTGGTTCCTTTCTCTTGGCCGCACAAGAGAAAGGAACTTGCCGCCGGGCAACCCCCGGCACAGCCCAATCAAGCAGGGCCGACCAACCCATCCCCACCCTAGCCCTCTGGAAAAGCAACTAAGCAACCGACTAAGCAAGCAAGCTTGCAAGTCTCTGCTTACCCTTGAAAAGGAGGGCACCTGGATTCCGGATAACCGCTACGCGGTTTCCGGAATGACGAAGCTCTCTTCGTTCAGCGTTTCCTTAACTGCCCAGCCCCTCCACCCATCGCGCATAAACCGTTGCTGCCACCGCATTCAACACCGCCACCTTCTCCGCCATGCCATCGAACATCGCTTCCGGTCGCTGCACACCCGGACTACCAATCGCCGCCGCAATCTCATCTCCACCTACTTCGCACCACTCGCGAATCATAGCTTCAGTCATCTCGATATGACACTGGAACCCCAGGTGCTTGCCCAGCGTAAACGCCTGATTTTCGCAATACGCGCTGGACAGGATGCGGGTGGCGCCTACCGGAATAGTGAAAGTTTCACCGTGCCAGTGGAAGCCGAGAAATTGGCGGGTGTCGCCAAACCAGCGGTGCGCCTCAGCGCTGTCAGCCACCGTCACCTCGCCCCAGCCGATTTCCTTGATCGCGTTGGCGCCGACCGTGCCGCCCAAGGCCTTAGACATCAACTGCCCGCCCAGGCAGTGCCCTAAAACCGGGATGTCGGCCGCTACCGCGCCCCGAATCAGGGCGAGCGCCAGCGCTATCCACGGCAGATCGTCATTCACGCTCATCGGCCCGCCCATGAACGCCAGCCCGCTGAATGCGTGCGCGGATGGCGGCAGCGCATCACCGGCGTCGATGCGGATCAGTTGCCAGGGAATGTTCCGTGCATCGAGGAAATCAGCGAAATATCCCGGCCCTTCGCTGCGGGCATGGCGGAAAATGGCGACAGGCTTCATGGGTTGGGATGCTCCTGGTATGCGCCGGGCAGCAGCCCGTCCAGCGTGTAATGGCCGATAGCGTAGCGGATCAATCGCAGGGTGGGGAAACCGATGCTGGCCGTCATGCGCCGCACCTGGCGGTTTTTTCCCTCGGCAATGATGACTTCCAGCCAGGTCGTGGGGATGGCCTTGCGCTCGCGTATGGGCGGATTCCTCGGCCACAGGTTTTGCGGCTCCGCGATGACGCGCACCCTGGCGGGTTGCGTGGTGAAGTCGCCCAGATCCACGCCGCGGCGCAGCGGCTCGAGATCGGCGTCGGTCGGCGCGCCTTCCACCTGCACCCAGTAGGTCTTGGGCTGTTTGTGGCGCGGATCGGATAAACGATGTTGCAGGGCGCCGTCATCGGTTAAAATGAGCAATCCCTCGCTGTCGGTATCCAGCCTCCCCGCCGCATAGACTCCAGGAACCGGAATATGGTCCTTGAGCGTCGGGTGCGATTCGTGCTTGCTGAACTGGCAGATGACGCCGTATGGTTTGTTGAACAGAATGATCATTAGGAGTTTTTGATGTCACAAAAAATCAGCGTGCCGGCCAACGGTGCAAAAATCACCGTCAATGCCGACAACAGCCTCAGCGTGCCGGATAGGCCGATTATCCCATTTATCGAAGGCGATGGCATCGGCGTGGATATCACGCCGCCGATGCGGCGCGTGGTGGATGCGGCGGTGGCCCAGGCCTATCACGGCAAGCGCTCGATTGCGTGGATGGAAGTTTACGCCGGCGAAAAGGCCCTGAACGTGTACGGCGCATGGCTGCCGGAAGAAACCATGCAGGCCGTGCGCGACTACGTGGTGTCCATCAAGGGCCCGCTCACCACGCCGGTGGGCGGCGGCATCCGCTCGCTCAACGTCACGCTGCGCCAGGAACTCGACCTCTACGTCTGCCTGCGTCCGGTGCAGTATTTCGCCGGCGTGCCCAGCCCGGTCAAGCACCCGGAGCAGGTCGATATGGTGATCTTCCGCGAGAATACGGAAGACATCTACGCCGGCATCGAATGGGCGGCAGGCACGGATGAAGTCAAAAAGGTCATCGCCTTCCTGAGCGACATGGGCGTACGCAAGAAAATCCGCTTCCCGGAAAGCTCCGCCATCGGCATCAAACCGGTGTCGGAGGAAGGCAGCAAGCGCCTAATCCGCAAGGCCATCCAATACGCCATAGCCAACAACCGCAAATCGCTGACCATCGTGCACAAGGGCAACATCATGAAGTTCACCGAAGGCGGCTTCAAGGCCTGGGGCTATGAACTGGCGAAACAGGAATTCGGCGCGCTGGAAATCGACGGCGGGCCGTGGTGCAAGCTGGGCAGCGGACTGGTGATCAAGGACTGCATCGCCGACGCCTTCCTGCAGGAAATCCTGCTGCACCCGCAGGATCACGACATTGTGGCGACGCTTAACCTCAACGGCGATTACATCTCCGACGCGCTGGCCGCGCAGGTCGGCGGCATCGGCATCGCGCCGGGCGCCAATTTATCGGACACCGTAGCCATGTTCGAAGCCACCCACGGCACCGCGCCCAAAATCGCCGGCAAGGATATCGCCAACCCGTCGTCGCTGATCCTGTCGGCGGAAATGATGCTGCGCCACCTGGGCTGGACGGAAGCCGCCGACCTGGTATTGAGCGCTGTCGGCAAGGCCATCGCCGGCAAGCGCGTGACGCATGACTTCGCCAGCCAGATGGAGGATGCCACCGAGGTGAGTTGCTCGCAGTTCGGCGAAGAAATCGTCGCCCGCATGTAGCTTCATCTGGGCAAAAAAATGGCGATATTATACTTGACGTACCCACTTTATAAGCTCATACTGGTTTCATATTCAGGAGCCAGCTATGAGCATACTTTCCCAGCCGCACTTTCACAATGAAGAAGCCGCCTACGAATTCGTAGAAGCCCGCGTATGGGCTAAAGGCCCGGTATGCCCACATTGCGGTTGCGTAGAGCGCATTGGCAAGATGGGCGGCAAGAGCACTCGCATTGGCACTTACAAGTGCTACAACTGCCGCAAGCCATTCACCGTTAAGGTTGGTACCATCTTTGAATCCAGCCACATTCCATTGCGCCTCTGGCTGCAAGCAATCTTCCTGATCTCTTCCAGCAAGAAAGGCATCAGCTCTAACCAGTTGCATCGCACCCTTGGTATTACTCTCAAGAGTGCATGGTTCATGTCGCACCGTATTCGTGAAGCCATGCGTTCCGGCGATATGTCTCCATTCGGTAGCAATGGCGGCGCGGTTGAAGTTGACGAAACCTTTATTGGCCGTGACTTTGGCAAGAAGCCAAAAGGCGAGAAGAAAGGGCGCGGCTACGATCACAAGAACAAAGTGCTGTCCTTGGTTGACCGTGCCACTGGCCAAGCCCGCAGCGTTGTTGTGGATGATTTGAAAACCAAGACTCTGCTGCCGATTCTGCAAGCCAATATTGCGCGTGAAGCTCGTATCCTTACCGATGAGGCTGGACAATACAAGAATGTAGGACAGCACTTTGCCGATCATGCGTTTACTCGGCACGGCCAAGGCGAATATGTGTCCAGGATTGACGCGACTATTCACACCAACACCATTGAAGGTTTCTTCTCGATCTTCAAGCGTGGCATGAAAGGCGTTTATCAACATTGTGGGAATAATCATCTTAATCGCTACCTTGCTGAGTATGACTTCCGTTATAACAATCGTATTGCACTTGGCATCAATGATGCTGAACGTGCAGATAAATTGCTGCGTGGTGTAACTGGCAAGCGATTAACCTATGAAACGACTCATTAACGAAGAACTTCACCGGAAGAAGGGGAAGAAATGACTCGGCAACTTGTCTGGCCTGCCTTTGGCGCTCTGCTAGGCTTCGTCTCCTTCTATGTCGTACTCGCATGGGGTGTGTCTATTCCACCAGAACACCTGCCAGATAAACTTGCCGAGCTTACGGGTGTCGCTTTCGTGACTTTACTCGGGGCTTGGGCAGGCGGATGGGCGGCGTTCAAGACGGAACGAGAAACGCAGGAATCAAATCGACGGGCAGAGAGAATTTCCGCTGCAAATAAGGCTATCTTCACCATTGCAGCCGCGTACACCGTCTACGAAAATCTACGCCAGCACTCCATTGATATAGATGGTATTCGCAACGACCCCGCCCGTGCACTGAAAATGGATTCACCACAAGCAAGTATGATGAAAAGCATTGGATTCAATTTCGATGAGTTGAGTTTTTTTCTGGATCAGCCTGGTGAAGCGAGTTCAACGGTACTGATGGAACTGATGCTGTTCGAGTGGCAATACCAAGTATTGTTGCAAACTGTGGAATATCGTGCACGGGCTTTTGATGAATTGCACATTGCTATGCAAGCCAATCCTATTGCTAATATGAGCCTTGACTCTATAAGTAGCGTTTTCAGGGTACAGTACATGAAGCTTGAAGAGATGACGAATCAATTGATCGTGTCGGTCGATACTGGGTTAGCAGAGTCAAAGAGTATCAATCAAAAAATCCAGTTGACACTTCAACAACAGTTTCCTGGACAGAGTTTTTTACAGATTAATTTCCAGGAACATCCAGCGGCCCAATGATGAATTTAATAGGATTCCCATGACTAAAAGCCCAATACCAGAACCGGATGACAAAGAGCAATCACAACGATTCGTTGATACTGCCAAAGAACTTGGCGTTGATGAAAGCGGAAAAACATTTGATGATGTCATGAATAAAGTGATTACGCCTAAGAACTCGACTTCGACAAAATCTCAAGAGTCCTCATAGCCGCAATCGTCTTCGATTTATCAACCATTTCATTGAATGCGATCAGTCGTGCTTCGTCAAAATGAGCGGTGTAATGAGGTTTATCCAGAAGACTTAAAAGATCAGCTCTAGCTTTCAAATTTCCCTTCGCTCTTTCCTTAACATTCTTTCCCCATTGCCAAGCTAAAATATCGGCACATTGAAGTAATACAGAGTCTTGTTTATTTACAAAAGCATGCCCAGCGTATCGGTATGCCTCTCGTAACTCAGGAACATCGAATATTTGCTGCATGATGCCGTTCGCCTGACTCTGGCTTGAGTGACCAGCTTCAAAAAAATAAGCAATTTTCCCATCAAAGCTGGTTTGCTCAGACCAGTATCTGGCCCCCATCAGGCCCCAGTAACAGCATAATGAGTAGGGGGTGAAGAGACCGACCCCATTCATAATTGTGTTTGGGCATAGATGCTTGTAATTAAGATCAAACGAATATACAAAACCGCATTCCATATGCTCTTTTAGCAAATCAAATAGTGCGGTTTGAATCTCTATTCTTTTTGGCTTGTCATTAGATAAATGCGAAAACACGCCATTCCCATGAGCACAATCAACCATTCTAAAAAATGGGAGATCATTCTCCAAAAGGATGGCGCGCCATTTTGGTTCAAGCAAAACGGCTTTCTCTTTTTGAAAAAGATACCCCGCCACACATAGAATTGAGTGATTGTCAGCTTCGCTTTCATCAAAATACATTTCGACGAGCGCCACAGCGTAACCCCCGTATGGAAGCATCACACGAAGAAATGATTCCATGACCTCAGAATTAGAAGGTTTCATATTACACCTCTAATCCAGAAGTGGGTACGCGATGTATAATATCGCCAAAAAAATGGCCTGGCGTTTTCAGCCGGGCCATTTTTATGCAGAGGGCGCTTACGCCTTCTGGATGTTGGAGGCCTGCTTGCCTTTGGGGCCTTCGGTGACGTCGAAACTGACTTTCTGGCCTTCCTTCAGGCTCTTGTAGCCAGCTTCTACGATTGCGGAAAAGTGCGCGAACAGATCATCGCCACCATCGTCCGGGGTGATGAATCCATACCCCTTGGAGTCGTTAAACCACTTCACAGTACCAGTCGGCATTTCTTGCTTCCTTACATAAACCCGGGGAAGGCGCCCCCAAAAAGTTTGCAGTTCAAGACCTTAAGTCGGTATTCCGGCTACAGCGCGCTTGAATCCAAACGCCCGGTTGGAATTTTTACGACGCTTTTTTAATAAGTCAAGAATTTTCTTGCAGATAGGCGGGCTTTTGCGCGGCGGCTGCGATACGCGAGTATTGACGGCGCTGTTTATCCGAGGACAATAGCCAGCAGGAGCTACCGTTCAGGGCTCCCCCAGAACAGGATAACGACATGAAGAACCGGCAGCCTGGTCCGCTTCACTACACGAGTTCCGGGATGGACAAGGATTCCATCCGCGATGCTTTGTCCACCCACCTGACTTACTCCATCAGCAAATACCCGATTTCCGCCACTGCGCGCGACTGGTTCGAAACCGCCGCCTTCGCCGTACGCGACCGCCTGGTGGAGCGCTGGATGGAAAGCATGCAGCGCTATTACCGGGGGGACTCCAAGCGCATCTATTATCTTTCCCTGGAGTTTCTGGTCGGGCGCACCTTCAGCAATGCGATACTCAATCTCAATATCCAGGAAGAATGCAAGGCAGCGCTCTATGAGCTGGGACAGAATATTGAAACCATCAGCGATATAGAGTTCGACGCCGCGCTGGGCAACGGCGGACTGGGCCGGCTCGCCGCATGCTTTCTGGATTCCATGGCGACGCTTAGCCTGCCTTGTTATGGCTATGGTATCCGCTACGAGTACGGCATGTTCCATCAGGCCATCGAAGACGGCCAGCAGGTGGAGCACCCGGACAACTGGCTGCGCTACGGCAATCCATGGGAGTTCCCCCGGCCGGAAGTGCTGTGCCCGGTAAAATTCTACGGCAAGGTGGTGGGATACAAGCAGGAGGATGGCGCCATCCATCACCACTGGGTGAACACCGAAGATATCATGGCCATGGCCTACGACACCCCGGTGCCTGGCTATGGCGGGGAAACCGTCAACAATATGCGCCTGTGGTCGGCCAAATCCTCGCGTGATTTTGACCTGCGCTATTTCAATCAGGGCAACTACATCCAGGCAGTGGCCGACAAGAATGAGTCGGAAAACCTCTCCAAGGTGCTGTACCCGGACGATACCACCGAGATGGGCAAGGAGTTGCGGCTGAAGCAGCAGTATTTCTTTGTCAGCGCCTCGCTGCAGGATATTTTATTCCGCTACAAGAAACACCACGCGACCTGGGACGAGTTGCCGGACAAGGTCGCCATCCAGCTTAACGACACCCACCCCTCCATCGGCATTGCGGAACTGATGCGCCTGCTGATGGACGTCCACAATCTGTCGTGGGATCACGCCTGGGGTCTGACTTCCAGAACCTTCTCCTACACCAACCATACCCTGATGCCGGAGGCGCTGGAAACCTGGTCAGTGGGTCTGTTCGAAAGCCTCCTGCCCAGGCATCTGGAGATCATTTACGAAATCAACCACCGTTTTCTGCGCGATGTGATGCACCATTTCCCCGGCGACAACGACCTGCTGCGGCGCATGTCCATCATCGGCGAAGAGGGCGAGCGCCGCGTGCGCATGGCACATCTGGCCATCGTCGGCAGCCATACCGTGAACGGCGTGGCGCAGCTGCATACTGAGCTGATGAAAAGCACGATATTCGCCGACTTCGATCGCTACTCGCCGGGCAAAATCATCAACATGACCAACGGCGTCACCCCGCGCCGCTGGCTGAATCAGGCCAACCCGGGGCTGGCTGCGCTGATTACCTCGCGTATTGGCAACGGCTGGGTGGCCGATCTGGACCAGCTGAAAAAGCTGCGCAAGTTTGCTGCCGATGCCGAATTTCGTGAGCAGTTCAGCGCCGTCAAGCGCGCCAACAAGGTACGTCTGGCCGGCATGATCCAGCATCAGCTTGGCGTCACGGTCAGCCCGGATTCCCTGTTCGACATTCATATCAAACGCATCCACGAGTACAAGCGGCAATTGCTCAACGTCCTGCACGTCATCACGCTCTATAACCGCATCCGCATGGGGACGCATCAGGACGCGGTGCCGCGCACCGTCATTTTCGCCGGCAAGGCGGCACCCGGCTATGCGATGGCCAAGCGCACCATCCGCCTGATCAACAGCGTGGCCGACATCATCAATAACGACCCACTGGCGGGAGGCCGCCTGAAAGTGGTATTCATCCCCAATTACAACGTTTCCTGCGCCGAGCTCATCGTCCCTGCCGCCGACCTGTCGGAACAGATATCCACCGCAGGCACCGAGGCTTCCGGCACCGGCAACATGAAGCTGGCGCTCAACGGTGCACTCACCATCGGCACGCTGGATGGGGCCAATATCGAAATCATGGAGGAAGTGGGCAAGGAAAACATCTTCATCTTCGGCCTGACCACCCAGGAAGTGGAAGATCTGCACCGTCAGGGCTACAACCCCTGGGACTACTATCATGCCAACGCAGAACTCAAGCTGGTGCTGGACATGATAGCTTCCGGCTACTTCTCCCCGGACGAACCGCATCGCTTTCAGCCTGTTGTGGATGCGCTGTTGCAGGGGGGGGATCACTATCTGCTGCTGGCTGATTACGCCTCCTACGTCGCCTGCCAGGACAAGGTACGGGCGCTTTACCGCAAGCCACAAGAGTGGGCGAAACAGGCCATACTCAACGTGGCCGGCATGGGGAAGTTTTCCAGCGATCGCACCATACGCGAATATGCAGAAAAAATCTGGCATGTGGCGCCGGTAATCGGTAGCCGGCATGCGCAGGAATAGGTTGAACAAGAACCGCCCTTAACAGAAGGCGGGGCGATCAAAGCGCAGCGTGCAACAAGACGCCAACAAAAAAGCACCGTTTTCCCGGTGCTTTTTTGTTGTTCAGCAACCGCGTCACCTAGTGATGATGACCGCCCGCGCCATGTACATGGCCGTGCTCGATTTCTTCCTTGGTGGCGGGGCGCACGCCGGTGACGGTGCACTTGAATTGCAGGCGTTCGCCAGCCCAGGGATGGTTGCCGTCCACCACCACCTTGTCGTCGGCGATATCGGTAATGGTGTACAGAATCACGTCGCCGCTGGCGTCTTCGCCCTCAAACTGCATGCCGACTTCCAGTTCCTTGGCGGGAAAGGCGCTCGCCGGTTCGATCTGCACCAGTTCTTCGTCGTAGTCGCCGAACGCATCGAGAGGTTCCAGCGTCAGCTCCAGCGAGTCGCCGACTGCCTTGCCGTGCAGATCCTCTTCCACGCGCGGGAAAATGTTGTCGTAGCCGCCGTGCAGGTAGCTCATCGGGTCGGCGCTGGCCTCCAGCACATTGCCGCCGCTGTCGCGCAGTTCGTAGGTGATAGACACCACAGTATTCATGGCGATGTTCATGATTAATCCATTTCCTTGATGATGTTGAGTATTTCCGCCGCATGCCCCTTGGCGTTGATGCCATAGAATGCGTTCAGCAGCGTGCCATCCTTGCCGACGAGAAAAGTGGAGCGCACGATGCCCATCCTGCGCACGCCTTCCTTTTCCTTCTCCTGCCACACACCGTACTTCTCGCACACCCTGCCGTCCACATCCGCCAACAGGTTCACCGAAAGGCCGTGCTTGTCGCGGAAATCCGCGTGGCTGATGCAGTCGTCCCGGGAAATGCCGATGATGACGGTGTCGTACTTGATGAATTCGTCCTCCAGATCGCTGAATTCAATGGCTTCGACGGTGCAGCCCGGGGTGTCGTCCTTGGGGTAAAAATAGATAACGACATTCTTGCCCTTGAACCTGGAAAGCTTGCACAGTTCCATGTCTGCATCGGGAAGGGTGAAATCTGGAGCGTGCGAACCGGGTTGCAACATACCTACCTTCGGCATGAATGACTTGAATCCATTCTAACCTATTTCTTGAATCTAAAAACAAGCGCTATGATGCGCAATATGAAACTCGAACATTTGGGCGGGCTGACTGCCAAACAGTTCCTCGGCGAATATTGGCAGAAGAAACCGCTGCTGGTGCGGCAGGCGTTCCCCGGTTTTCAGGGATTGCTGACGCCGGAGGAACTGGCGGGGCTGGCCTGCGAGGAAGATACCCAGTCGCGCCTGGTGCTGCGCCAGCGTGGGCAATGGAAACTGGAGCAAGGCCCGTTCGACGAAGCGCGCTTTGCGCGCCTGCCAAAAAAGGACTGGAGCCTGCTGGTGCAGGGCGTCAACCATTTCCTGCCGCAAGCGGCGGAATTGCTCGCTGCGTTCGACTTCATCCCGCGCGCGCGGCTGGACGACCTGATGGTGAGCTATGCGCCGGACGGCGGCGGCGTCGGCCCGCACTTCGATTCCTACGATGTGTTCCTGCTGCAGGGGCACGGCAAGCGCCTGTGGCGCGTCAGCACGCAGAAGGACATGGAGCTGCTGGAAGGCGCACCACTGCGCATCCTGAAAAATTTCCATGCCGAGCAGGAATGGCTGCTGGAGCCGGGCGACATGCTCTACCTGCCGCCGCGCGCCGCGCACTGGGGCATTGCCGTCGGGCCATGCATGACTTATTCCGTCGGCTTCCGCGCGCTGTCGGCGCAGGAGCTGGCGACGCAGTTCCTGGCCTGGCTGGCGGAGAATGTCTGCCTGGATGGCATGTATGCCGACCCCGACCTCAAGCCGCCGCGCCACGCTGCCGAGATCAGCGGGCAGATGCTGAAGAAGACGCAGTCCATGCTGCGCAGCATCCGCTGGGATGAGGCAGAGGTCGCGGCTTTTCTCGGCAGCTATCTCACCGAACCCAAGCCGCATATCCTGTTCAATCCGCCGCGGCGGCTGACGCCGGAAAAGTTCGGCGAGCGCTTCACCGCGCGGGGTATACGCCTTGATCTGAAAAGCCAGATGCTGTTCAATGGCAATCACGTCTTCATCAACGGCGAGTCGGCGCAAGTGCAGGGCGCGGCATTGAACCTGATGACCACGCTCGCCGACCGGCGCGCCCTGCCTGCCACCGGCGACGCTCCACCACAGGCATTGGCATTGCTCTGCGCATGGCGCAACGCGGGATACCTGGATTTCAGTTGATTGCGGAGGAAGCCATGGCCGACAACATAGCGGCAAGCGCCGAGCAGAAGCAGCACCAGCTGTTGATCGGCGAGGAGGAGTACGAGGCAGCGATCGACAATGTCATCGCACATGCCGAGCGCGCCTTGCACATCTTCGACAGCGACCTGTCTGCCGGCGGCTACAGCAACCTCAAACGCTTTGAGGCGTTGCGCGATTTTCTGGCGCAGAGCCGCGGCAACCGGCTGGTGTTGGTGCTGCACGAAACCGATTACCTCACCGCGCGCTGCCCGCGCCTGATGAATCTGCTGAAGACCTACGGGCACGCCATCAGCATCCAGCAAACCGCCGAACATGCGCGCATCGCCAGTGATCCTTTCATCATTGCCGACGACGCGCACTACGTGCATCGCTTCCACAGCGATGGCATGCGTTTCCTGCTGGCCCTGCACGACCATGCCGGGGCGCGACAACTGCAGGAGCGCTTTGATCAACTGCTGGAAATGTCTGCGCCGGCGGTATTCGCTACGACTACCGGTTTGTGACCATGCCTCTGCTGTTTCGTGAGGCATCATCCCCCACAAATGGGAGCACGGATTAAGCATAGTGCAGGGACTGGGTTAAAAAACGATAAAAAACACTGGTCTTTTTTAAAAGAGCTGGTAGAATTCAGGCCACTCGGTCATCGTCCTGACAAGGGACGGCCGTAAATTTTTTGTCTTCATATTTATCTGTATAAGGGAATAAAAATGACTCGCTCCGCTCTGATCGCCGCTCTGCTGGCTCTTGCTCTTACCGCTTGTGGCAAAAAGGAAGAAGCTCCTGCTGCTCCTGCTGCTGAAGCTCCTGCTGCCGCTGCTCCTGCTGAAGCTGCTAAGCCAGCTGAAGCTGCTCCTGCTGCTGAAGCTGCTAAGCCGGCTGAAGCTGCTCCTGCTGCCGCTCCTGCTGCTCCGGAAAAGAAGTAATCAGCTAGCCTGATTGTTTCTTGAATAAAAAAGCCGACCTTGTGTCGGCTTTTTTATTGCCGGTTTGATTGCATGGTTCGGCCGTCAGATGATCTGTCGCCAGCCAAACCCTGCCCCCTGTTCGGCGATACCTATCCACTCCTCCGCACAATTGATCGCGCCGCTCAATGCCTTGCGCGCCAATGCTGGCGTATTGTTTTTCTCGCTCAGGTGTGCGGCGACCAGGTGCTGCAACTTGCTGTTGTCAAGTCTTGCTAGAAGGGCGGCGGCGGCGGCGTTGTCGAGGTGCCCGTAGCGGCTGCTGATGCGCTGCTTGAGTGGCCATGGGTAACTCCCATTCATCAGCAACTCAAGGTCGTGGTTGCATTCCATCACCAATGCCTGACAGCCGGAGAGCATCGCTTCGGTATGCGGCGTGGACGCGCCGGTGTCGGTCAGTACGCCTAATCTGCGGTGACTGTCGCCGATGACGAATTGCACCGGTTCGCGCGCATCATGCGGCACAGGAAATGGCTCGACCACGATGTCGTTGATCTCGAACGCGCTATGTCCGTCGATGATGTGCAGAACCAGGGCGGCTTTCGGCAACGTGTGATGCATGACGGCCAGGGTACCGTGGGTAATATAGACTGGCACACGGTGCCGGGCGGCGAACTTGAAGGCGCCGCCGATGTGATCGTCATGTTCGTGCGTGATCAGCAGGCCCGTGATCTGATCCGGCGCCAGGCCCAGCCGGGCTAGGCGCTGCGTGGTTTCACGCAGGCCGAAGCCGCAATCCAGCAACAGGCGCGTGTGTCGGACTTCCGCCACGAGGGCATTGCCTGCGCTGCCGCTGCCTAGGGAGGCGAAGCGCATCTATGCCGCTGGATAAGCCGTTACTGCGCCCGTTTCAGCGCTCACTTCAACTGGTCGTACAGCATGCTCAGGATGCGGTTTGCCGTCGATGACTTGTCACGTTTGCCGCTCTTGTCGGTGACGGTGAGCAAGGTGCCGGTTTCGGTTTGTTCCACCTTGACGCGGTACTGTTGCTCCGACGGCGCCTGATCCTTGTCGCCGCTATCCCAGAATTTGAGCTTGTCAGTCAGCGGCTTGTCGGCCTTCTTTGGTTCCGGCTTCGGTGTTTCCTTTTTGTCGTCGTCGCCCCAGAACTTGAGCTTGTCCAGCAGCCCTTTATTGTCTTGCGGGCCTTCATCTTGCTCGATATCGGAGTAACGCACGAAGAATACACCGCGAGAGCGATCACGATCCTCGACCAAGAAGCCGATACGGTCGAGCGCCAGGCCAACGCGGCGCCAGGCGCGGTCGAACTGGTCGTTAAGCGCCAGGTTAAGCGCACCGTCTGCTTCCTTGTTCAGGATGGCGCGCTGTTCGATGATCGGGCTGGCGATCAGGGTGCGGGATTTTTTCTCTTCCACCCCCAGCCTTACCATCAGGCGGCGCAGCAGTTCCGCATCGATGTCTTCGGCTACGGCACGCTCATCCTGGTTCTTTGCTTTAAACCCGGTATCAATCCTGCCTAATCTGTTCACGGCATAATTGTGCCCATCATCGGTCGCATCGCTGATGGACCGATGGCTCATATAAATTTCCGTCGTCGCCTCTTCGCCGCCCCGATCAATGCGGGTGCGGAACTTTTGCCGGTTGTTGAGGGAAGAGAGCTTGTCCAGCCAGCCCTGAAATTTGTCGAGATAGTTGCCTTTCGCGTCCTTGACCAAATCCGCGGGATCCACCCACTCGGTTTCCATGACACCGGTTTGTGGGTCTTCAACACGCACGGCGAAGCCGAGTTCGGTCCAGAAATCGCGTATCACCGGCCAGACTTTTTCCGGCGGCGCCTGCACGACCAGCCAGCGTTGCGAGCCGGCATGCTCGAATTTGACGCTATCGGAAGTCGGCAGGAGCTTTTCCGCTTCCTGCGGCTGGTTGGCTTCACCCTGGGCATAGGTGGAGTAAGTGGTTCCGCCGGGAACGCTATAGGTGTCGCTGGCGGACGCAGCGGTCAGGTCAGGCGGGACTTCCAGCGGCCTGCCGCGACTGGCGCCCTTGTATTCCGAGCTGTTGTCGATGAAGGGGATGGAGTCGCAGCCAGTGACGATAACGGTGGCAGCGATCAACAGGATAAGTTTCAGCAGTTTGCGTTGGGTCATGCGGTCTCTCTAATGTTTAAAGTATCACGTGAGGCTAAAGGATTTCTGCGCTGCGCATGGCATCGCGCAGAGGCTCGTGATGTTGTGCGGAAAGCGGCGTGAGCGGCAAGCGGATACCTGCACCGATCAGCCCCATCTCCTGCAGCACCCATTTCACCGGAATGGGGTTGGCTTCCAAGAACAACTTCTGGTGCAAAGGGAATAGCTTGTTATTGATGTTGCGCGCTTGAACAAGATCATCATTGAAGGCGGCCTCGCACATCTCATGCATCAGGCGCGGAGCGACATTGGCGGTGACCGATATGACGCCATGCGCGCCCAGCAGCAGCAACGCCAGACCGGAAGCATCGTCGCCGCTGTAAATGGCGAAGTCTGCCGGTGCCCGGCGCAGCAGGTCGGTGCCGCGCTCGATGTCGCCGGTTGCATCCTTGATGCCGACGATATTGGGAATTTGTGCCAGGCGCAGCACGGTGTCGTTGACGAGGTCGCAAGCGGTGCGGCCGGGTACGTTATAGAGGATTTGCGGGATATCCACCGCCTCGGCCACCGCATGGTAATGGCGATACAGCCCCTCCTGCGTGGGCTTGTTGTAGTAAGGCGTGACCAGCAGGCAGGCATCCGCGCCGGCTTCTCTGGCTTGCTCGCTCAGTTCGATGGCTTCGCGCGTGCAATTGGCACCAGTTCCTGCAATCACCGGCACGCGCCCGGCGGCATGTTCGGCCGTGGTGCGGATAAGCTGGCAATGCTCGTCGAAATCAACGGTAGGGGACTCGCCGGTCGTGCCGACGATGACGATGCCATCCGTACCCTGCTCGATGTGAAAATCCACCAGCTTGCGCAACGCAGCGAGATCAAGCGTGCCGTCCGCATGCATGGGCGTGACGATGGCTACCAGACTGCCTTTCAGCATTACCTAACCCTGCCGGAATGAAATTTGCCTATTTTACCTGAAAGCACAGGAGCTCAAAGCGCCTTTTTGTGCGCGCGACGCTCAGGCGAGAACGGCGGCTAATAACTTAACGCTATAACTCTATAACAAATCATTCTTTTTTGAGATTTAACATCTCCGGTACAGTGCGCATGTTGCAAGGCATGGGGTTCCCATGCCACGTCTAAGGTTGTGCGAACCTGACCGGCTGGGCGATAATTACACGCTTATGATAGAAAGTTACTTACTGATTTTGATTGGCACGGTGCTGGTGAATAACATCGTGCTGGTCAAGATTCTCGGCTTGTGCCCGTTCATGGGCGTTTCCAAGAAACTGGAAGCTTCCATGGCCATGGGCGCGGCGACCACGTTCGTGCTGACGCTGGGCTCCGGCACCAGCTACCTGATCAACGAATACCTGTTGGGCGCAGACCTGTTCTATCTGCGCACCCTGTCTTTTATCGTGGTAATTGCCGGCGTGGTGCAGTTCACCGAAATGGTGATCGAGAAAACCAGCCCGGTGCTGTATCAGGTGCTGGGCATTTACCTGCCGCTGATCACGACCAACTGCGCGGTGCTGGGCATCCCTCTGCTGAATGTGCAGGCCAAACACAATTTTGTCGAATCGCTGCTGTTCGGTTTCGGCGGTGCGATTGGCTTCTCGCTGGTGCTGGTGCTGTTTGCCGGCATGCGCGAAAGAATGGAGGCTGCCGACGTGCCGGCGGTATTCAAAGGGTCGGCCATCGCCATGGTCACTGCCGGCTTGATGAGTCTGGCCTTCATGGGCTTCGCCGGGCTGATCAGGTAATGCTGACCGCCCTCATAGTCATGGCCGCCTTGGCCCTGCTGCTCGGCATGGTGCTTGGAATTGCCGCGCTCAAGTTCAAGGTCGAAGGCGATCCGCTGGTGGACAAGATCGATGCCATCCTGCCGCAGACGCAGTGCGGCCAGTGCGGCTACCCAGGCTGCAAGCCTTATGCGCAGGCCATCGCCAAGGGCGAGGCCGACATCAACCAATGCCCGCCCGGCGGGGAGCCCGGCATGCGCGCGCTGGCCGACCTGCTGGGCGTGGAACCCAAGCCGCTCAACGCCGAGCACGGCCAGCCGAAACCGAGAGCGGTCGCCGTCATCGACGAACATCTCTGCATCGGCTGCACGCTGTGCATCCAGGCCTGCCCGGTAGATGCCATCCTCGGCGCCGCCAAACAGATGCATACGGTGATCAGCGCCGAATGCACCGGCTGCGAGCTGTGCGTGGCCCCCTGCCCGGTGGACTGTATTTCCATGCAGGTAATCGAGGAAAAGGTGGATAACTGGAAGTGGCGCTACCCCGTGTTCGAAATCAAGCAAGCCGCATGATCGCCAATCTATTCAAAGCCAGCCTTGCCAAATTTCACGGTGGCGTGCATCCGCCCGAGCGCAAGCTGGAGTCGACCACCGGCCCGATCCGGCAGGTTGCCATGCCGGCGCATCTGGTGCTGCCGTTGCGCCAGCACATCGGCAATCTGCCCAAGCTCAGGGTCGGTATGGGCGAGCATGTACTGAAAGGCCAGTTGCTGGCGGAAGCCAATGGCTACATTTCCGCTGCAGTGCATGCCCCCACCTCGGGCACCGTGACCTCCATTGCGGAACAGCTGATTCCGCATCCCTCCGGCCTGCCTGATGTTTGCATCACCCTGGAGGCCGATGGCGCGGATCGCTGGATAGCCCGCCAGCCGTGCGATTATCGCAACATGAACCGGGCGGAATTGCTGGAGCGCCTGCGCCAATCCGGCATTGTCGGCTTGGGTGGCGCGGCCTTCCCCAGCCATGTCAAGCTCCGGCTGGACGCCCGCCATCCGGTGCAGACCCTGATACTCAACGGCGCCGAGTGCGAGCCTTTCATCACCTGCGACGACATGCTGATGCGCGAGCGCGCCGCCGGCATCGTGCGCGGGCTGGAAGTCATGCGCGACCTGCTGGGGGCGCAGACCTGCATGATAGGCATCGAGGACAACAAGCCGGAAGCGGCGGACGCGCTGCGCGCAGCGATCAAAGAGACCGGCAACGCGGTCGAAGTGGTGGTAGTGCCGACGCTCTATCCCAGCGGCAGCGCCAAGCAGCTCATCAAACTGCTCACCGGCCGGGAAGTGCCGAGCGGCGCCTTGCCCAGCCAGATCGGCGTGCAGTGCTTCAATGTCGCGACCGCCTACACCGTACATCGCTTTGTCGATCACGGCGAGCCGGTAGTCTCGCGCGTCGTCACGCTCGCCGGCAACGTGGCGCATCCCGGCAATTTCGAGGTTCCCATCGGAACTTCCATCGCGGCTTTTCTGGAAGCGGCCGGCGGCGCATTGCCGGGCACCGACGACCTGATCATGGGCGGGCCGATGATGGGATTTTCCCTGCCTGCGGCGCAGGTGCCGGTGGTCAAGGCTACCAATTGCATTATCGCCGCCATGCCCGAGATGTTTCCGCCGCCGCCGCTGGCGATGCCCTGCATCCGTTGCGCGCGCTGTGCCGATGCCTGCCCGGTGGAACTGCAGCCACAGGAACTGTACTGGTTCGCCCGTGCGCAAAATCTGGAAAAGGCGCGCGACTACAACCTGTTCGACTGCATCGAGTGCGGCTGCTGCAGCTATGTGTGCCCGAGCCATATCCCGCTGGTGCAGTACTATCGCTTCGCCAAGAGCGAAATCATCGCCCAGGACAAGGCCAAGGAGGCTGCCAATCTGGCGCGCGAGCGCAACGAGGCGCGCCTGCAACGCATCGAGCGCGAGAAGCAGGAACGCGCGTTGAAGCATGCCCAAAAGGCCGCCGCAGCAAGCAAGGCGGAGCAGACTCCGGCAGACGAGGAAAAACAGGCAGCCATCCGTGCCGCCGTGGAACGCGCCGCGCTGCAGAAGGCGCAAGCGCAGCAGGAAGGAATACAGCCGAAAAACGTGGACGATCTCCCACCAGAAGCACAAAAAGAGATCGCCGAGCTCGACGCACTGCGCGTGCAGGCAGCGGCAGCAGCGGAAAAACAGGAAACCTAAAACCCAATGAATCACCCCCCTTACCTGTCGGAACAGGCCAGCGTCAGCACCGTCATGCTCAAGGTGCTGCTGGCGCTGGTGCCGGGCATTGCGGCTTATGTCTGGATGTTCGGCTCCGGCGTGCTGCTAAGCCTGCTGCTGGCCAGTGCCACGGCACTGCTTGCCGAAGCCGCCATGCTCAAGCTGCGCGCCCGCCCGGTGCTGCCGTTCCTGCTGGATGGCAGCGCGCTGGTGACGGCCTGGCTGCTGGCCCTGGCATTGCCGCCGCTGGCGCCGTGGTGGCTGATCGTGGTCGGCACCCTGTTCGCCATCGTCATTGCCAAACAGCTTTACGGCGGGCTGGGCTACAACCCCTTCAACCCGGCCATGATCGGCTACGCGGTGCTGCTGATTTCGTTCCCGGTGCTGATGACACAATGGCCGGCACCGCTGGCGCTGTCCCATGCCCATCTGGGACTGCTGGACCAGGTACATCATATTTTTGGACGTGTGCTACCGGACGGTATCGGTCTCGACGCCATCAGCAGCGCGACGCCGCTGGACACGCTGAAGACGCAATTGCGGCTCGGCCACAGTTTCGGCGAAATCGCCACCGCGCCGATATTCGGCACGCTGGGGGCAAAGGGCGGCGAGATCGTGGCCGGCGCTTATTTGCTGGGCGGCCTTTACCTGTGGCAGCAGCGCATCGTCAGCTGGCATATCCCGCTGGCCTTCCTCGGCGCGCTGGCGCTGATGGCGGGCGCGTCTCACCTGATCGACCCATCGCACTACGCCGGGCCGCTGTTCCATCTGTTCAGCGGCGCGTCCATGCTATGCGCATTTTTCATCGCCACCGACCCGGTGAGCGGACCGACCACCCCCAGAGGCAAACTGATTTTCGCCGCCGGCATCGGCGTGCTGACCTGGCTGATCCGCGTCTATGGCGGCTACCCGGACGGCGTGGCGTTCGCCGTGATACTGCTGAACATTTGCGTGCCGTTGATCGACGCTTATACCCAACCGCGCGTGTTCGGCCACGAAAAATGAGCGAGTCGATTTTCAAGCATGCGTTGAGCACAGCCGGCATCATGATAGGCTTCACCATTCTCGGCACGGCGCTGCTGGCTTACACCTACAGCACCACGCGCGAACCGATCGCCAGAAGCGAAGCCGCGGCCCGCATGGCGCTGTTCCGCCAGGTTCTGCCGGAAACGCTGCACGACAACGACCTGTTGCGCGACACCCTGCAAATCCCGGCCGGCGGCGATCTCGGCAACCGCGACCAGACGCTGGCCTACCGCGCGCGCCTCAACGGCCAGCCATCGGCGGTGATTCTGGAAGCGGTAGCGCCGGATGGCTACAGCGGCGACATCAAGCTGCTTATCGCCGTGCGTGCCGATGGCGAAGTCGTCGGGGTGCGTGTGCTGGCACACAAGGAAACGCCGGGGCTGGGCGATTACATCGACATCAATCACGGCGACTGGATCAAAAAGAACTTTGACGGCCAGTCCCTTGCCAAAACTTCCAGTGATCATTGGCAAGTGAAAAAAGACGGCGGCCTGTTTGACCATATGGCGGGCGCCACCATTACGCCACGCGCGGTGGTCAAGGCGGTACACAAGGCGTTGCAATATTACGCGCAACATCGCGACGAGATTTTTGCCGCACCCGCAACCTCTCCATCCGCAAGCAAGGAAGGTGTGAAATGAGCCAGGTTTACAAAGACATTATCGAAAACGGCCTGTGGAAGCAGAATCCCGGCGTGGTACAGCTGCTCGGCATGTGCCCGACGCTGGCGGTGACCACCAGCGTGGTCAATGGCTTCAGTCTGGGGCTGGCCACCGCTTTCGTAATGGCGGCCAGCAACGGCAGCGTATCGCCGATACGGCGCTGGGTGCCGGCGGAAATCCGCATCCCGGTATTCATACTCATCATCGCCGCATTGGTGACGCTGATCGACCTCGGCATGCACGCCTACCTGCAGGCGCTGCATGGCGTGCTGGGCATTTTTATCCCGCTGATCGTCACCAACTGCATCGTGCTGGCGCGCGTCGAGGCCTTTGCCGCCAAGAACGACACCCTGCCATCCGCGCTGGATGGCTTGATGATGGGACTGGGACTGGCGCTGGTGCTGGCGGTACTCGGCGGCATGCGCGAAATAGTGGGCAAGGGCACCTTGCTCTCCGGGCTGGATCTTGCGCTGGGGCCGGCCGCCAAACAGTTCGTGGTCACGGTGATCCCGGATTATCATGGCTTCCTGCTCGCCATCCTGCCGCCGGGTGCGTTTATCGGGCTGGCCTTGCTGATTGCCGGCAAGAACTGGCTGGAGCAGCGCAAGCTGGCTGGCGGTGCGCAGCCTACCCCGTCTATACCGACGATGGCGCACGGCCACTAGCCGTCCATTTCAGCCGGGATGAACGCCGACAAGCGTCGCGAGATTTTCCGCCGGCTGGCCGCCGCCAATCCGCATCCGACCACGGAACTCGTGCATCGCAGCCCCTTCGAACTGCTGGTGGCGGTAATCCTGTCCGCGCAAGCGACCGACAAGAGCGTCAATCTTGCCACTGCCAAGCTGTTTCCGCTCGCCAATACCCCGCAGGCGATTCTTGCCCTCGGCGTCGAGGGACTGGAGCGCTACGTGCGCAGCATAGGTCTCTATCACAGCAAGGCGAAAAACATCATCGCAACCTGCCGGCTGCTGATCGAGCACCACGGGGGGGAAGTGCCCGATACGCGCGAGGCGCTGGAACAGCTGCCGGGCGTCGGCCGCAAAACCGCCAATGTCATCCTCAACACCGCCTTCGGCCAGCCCACCATCGCCGTGGATACGCACATCTTTCGCCTCGCCAACCGCATCGGCCTGGCGCCCGGCAAGACGCCGCTGGAGGTCGAACAGAAACTGCTGAAGACAGTCCCCGACGAGTACAAGCACGACGCCCACCACTGGCTGATCCTGCACGGGCGCTATATCTGCGTGGCGCGCAAACCCAGATGCGGCGAGTGCATTATTCGCGACTTATGCGAATACAAGGCCAAAGCATGAGCGTCGCCACCGGCCTTGCGACGGGCCAGAGTGCCAAGCCTGAGCTGGCGCAGACAGCGGTTACCCTGGCCATGCAGCAGGTCGGCGTGGCCACGGCCAACAGCGTGTTGCTGTTTCTCACCTCGGAATTCGCGCGCGACCCTGTGCCCGCCATGCGCGCCGCCGCCCGTGCGGCCAATTGCACGCAGGTGATCGGCTGTTCCGCTCCGGGAGTTTTTACCGACCAGGACTGGGTGGTGGACACGCCCGCCGCCGCCGCCATGGTCATGGCGGGCAACCTGGCGCTGCTGCCGGACAGCATGCCGCGCGCAGACAGCTTGTTGCTCACCCTGGCCGCACCCAGTGCCATCAATAGCGCCTGGCTGGATGCTCCCGGCAGGCGTTTCGGCGGGGTGTCGGGTGACGCTACCGGGCAAGGGCCGTTTTCCGTCTGGCGCAGCGGCAAGGGGACGGCGGACGGGCATTGCGAGATGGCGGTCAATGGGGCAGTCGGCGCAGTCGGCGCGGCACACGGCGTGCAGATGTTGTCCCAGGCGAAGCCGGTGACGGCGGGCCAGGGCTACGATGTGGTATTCCTCGGCGGCAAGCCGGCGCTGGGAACTTTGCAGCAGGCCTATGCAAACACTGCCGACCCCGAACCTCTACCGCTGCACCGCCTCATGGCAGGCATCGCCGACAGCGCCGAGGATATCCGTCATGGCCGCTACCGGCTGGCGGGACTGGTGTGCGCCAACGAGCATGACCGTTCCGTTACCCTGGCGCGCCAGGTGAAACCGGGCCAGCTGGTATTCTGGGCGTTGCGCGAAACAGGCGCTGCACAGCAGGATTTGCAACAGACCTTGAGCAGCCTGCAAGCCCAGCTCGGCGCGCCGCCAGAATTCGGCCTGATGTTTTCCTGTCTGGGGCGCGGGCCTTATTTCTACAGCGGTGTGGATAGAGACCTCGATCTGGTATGCAAAGCGCTGCCCGGCATGCCGCTGATCGGCTTCTACGGCAATGGCGAAATCGCGCCCATCAACGGCGTGAACGAATTGCTGCAATATTCCGCCGTGCTGGGACTGTTTCGCCATGTTTAATCCCAGCCGCGACCAGGTCAGGCAATTCTTTTTCGAGGCCTGGCGCAAGTACCGCCACAGCGAACCGCTCACCGCGCTGGAAGCCATGGGGGTGCAGGTGGTGCAGGCGCATGCCGAATACCATGCCGTGCTGGATGCGCCGGGACAGTATCTGGAGCAGGAATATTTTCCGGAAATGGGCGAGACCAACCCCTTCCTGCACCTGAGCCTGCACCTTTCCATTCTGGAGCAGCTTTCCATCGACCAGCCGCCGGGCATTGCCGCGGCGTATCGTGCTTTGTTGACCAAGCATGGTGAAGAGCACGCAGCACAGCACGGCCTGATGGAATGCCTGGCGGAAACCGTCTGGCGTTCACAGCGGGAGGGCGCTGCACCGGATGCGGCAGCTTACGTCGAGTGCATAAACCATAGAGCCGGCATGGTGGCTGAACCGCCAACTTCATGATCTAATGTGGCGAATACCAGGCAGGAAGGTAATCATGAAACTTCGTGTGTACGCATGTAGCCTGATTCTTCTTGCCACTTCGCCGGCTGGCCTAGCCTATGATTTGCCGCCGGTCAATCTGGGAGCTACCAGTTTCCTGGACGTGGCGCCCAGTCCTCCGGGCTGGTATTTCTTACAGTACGCCCAACATTACCGCGCCAACAAATTCAAGGACGTTAATGGCAATAACCTGCCGCTACCGGGGCCGGAATTTGATGTGACTTTAGGCCTGACGCAGCTGATTTACGGTTCCGATCAGGAGCTTATGGGGGGCAAGCTTGGCTTTCAGGCTTTCTTGCCAGAAGTCAGTCCGCACACAAGTTACAGTGTCGCAGGGGGCGGTCCGGAAGCCGGGGATTCCGACTTCGGTGATTTGGTGATGGGCCCGTTCATTACCTGGGGGCCGCTGATGGAATCGAAGTTCTTCACCCGCATCGAACTCACGACCGTCCTGCCTACCGGTAAATATGACCGCAATCGTGAAATCAATCCGGGCAGCAATATCTGGTCTTTCAATCCTTTCTGGTCAGGAACCTACTTCTTCACTCCAGAGCTGTCGGCATCGGTACGCCTCCATTATCTGTGGAACGGCAAGAACGACGAGCCCAACCGGAGTTTTGGCGCCGCGAAAGACGTCCGCCCCGGCCAGGCCTTTCACGTCAATTTCGCCACCGAGTATGCCTTTACGCCGCAATTACGGCTGGGGATCAACGGCTACTGGCTGAAATCGACCACTGATACCGAAGTGAACGGCCATGATGTAAAAGGTCGCCGTGAGCAGGTTCTTGGCCTAGGGGTGGGCGGCGTTTACAGTTTCTCGCAGAGAAATCATCTCTTCTTTAATTTTTACGACGAAAGCCAGGCGGAAAACCGCACCGAAGGCCAGCGCTACAACTTGCGCTACGTCCACGCATTTTGACTGGGCGCTGCCTCGCCCTCCACACAGGTGCGTCACGATCCGGCGTGGTGGCTGAGCAATCAATTTCATGATTCAATGCGGTTGTCATGACCGACTCGCTCACCCCCAATCCCCACGACTGGCTCGCCGAGCACGGCGATTATCTCTACCGCTACGCGCTGGCCCGGTTGCGGGATCCGCATCAGGCCGAAGACGTGGTGCAGGAAACCCTGCTGGCGGCGATGCAGGGCAGCGGCTTTTCCGGCAAATCATCAGCACGCACCTGGCTCACCGGCATACTCAAGCACAAGATCATCGACCAGTTCCGCCGCCAGCAGCGCGAAGCCCCACTGGAGGCGCCGGAAGATATCTCCGACGATACGCCCGGCATGGACGAATTTTTTCTCGCCGACGGCCACTGGGCAGAGCCGCCGCAAGCCTGGGGCAACCCTGAGAGCTTGCTGCAGCAGGATCAGTTCCTGCAAACCCTGCAAGACTGCATGGACCGTTTACCGAAGAAACTCGCTCGTATTTTTCTGCTGCGCGAAGTGGAAGAATCGGACAATGATGAAATTTGTAAGGAACTGGAAATCAGCCCGACCAATGCATGGGTGATGCTGTACCGCGCCCGCATGGGATTGAGAAAGTGTCTGGAACTGAACTGGCTGGGAGGGCGCTGATGCTGGATTGCAAACATGCAAGCAGGCTTTTGTCCCAGTTGCAGGAACGGCCGCTTTCCCTGCGCGAACGGCTGGGGCTGAAGCTCCATTTGTGGCTGTGCGACGCCTGCCGGAACTTTTCCCGGCAGCTTGGGCTGCTGCATGCAGCGGTGCGAAAAATGGCGGGCTGGGCCGAGCACGATGCTACGGTACGGCTGCCTGATGAAGCGCGCGAACGTATCGCCCGGCAGCTGCATGAGCACCAGTGATATGGCACCCGGTTTGTAATTTTGTTATTGTTTTTTAACCTTAAGACAGGAGTTACTGAAAGATGAAAACGCAGAAAAAGGCTTTGGCAGTGATATTGGGCGGCACATTTGCCGCATCCCTGGCGATGGCGCCGGTGGCGATGGCTGAGCAGAACCCGTTTGCCATGAAATCGCTGCCAGGTGGTTATATGGTGGCCGACAACCATGAGGGCGGCGGAAAAATGAAGGACGGCAAGTGTGGCACCGGCAAGTGCAGCGCCGCCAAGAAAAAGGCCATGAAGGAAAAGGCCGAAGCCGAAGAGATGTCGGCTGGTGCAGAAAAGGCCAAGGAGGGTAAGTGCGGCAGCGACAAGAAGTCGTCCGAGGGCAAGTGCAGCGGCGAGAAAAAAATGAAGGACGGCAAGTGCAGCGCCGAAATGAAGAAGCAATAAACCAGCATGGGCGTTAAAGCACTCTCTGGTGCCGGCCTCGGCCTGAAGCGGGAATTGATGTCCCAGCTCCAGGCCGAGCCGCCTTCCGCCATCGATTTTTTCGAGGTCGCCCCGGAAAACTGGATCGGCATCGGCGGCGCGAGGGCCAAACAGTTCGCCTGGTTCGCCGAACGCTACCCCATCGTCGCGCACGGACTTTCGCTGTCGCTGGGCGGACCGGACGCGCTGGATGAAGTGCTGTTGCAGCGCATCAAAGGCTTCCTCGACCAGTATCGCATCCCGCTTTACACCGAGCATCTCGCCTATTCCAGTGCCGGTGGTCATCTGTATGACCTGCTGCCGATTCCGCCCACGGCAGAAGCCGTCAAACACGTCGCGGCACGTATCCGCCGCACGCAGGACATCCTGGAGCGCCGCATCGCGGTGGAAAACGCCTCCTGCTACGTCGCCGCGCCCATTGCCGACATGAGCGAGCTCGACTTCATCCGCGCCGTGCTGGAAGAGGCAGACTGCGACCTGCATCTGGACGTCAACAACATTTACGTCAACAGCGTCAATTTCGGCTTCGACCCATTCGAGTTCCTGCGCGGCCTGCCGGGCGAGCGCACGGTTTATATCCATACCGCCGGACATTTGCAGGAAGCGCCCGACCTCATCATCGACAACCATGGCGATAGCGTGATCGACCCGGTATGGGACTTGCTGGACGAGGCTTACCGATTGTTCGGGGTTTCCCCCACGCTGCTGGAGCGCGACCTCAATATCCCGCCCCTGGCCGAACTGGTGCCGGAAATCGAACGCATTGCTGCATTGCAGCGCAAATACGCTGTCTCCAGCCTGGCACGGCTTCAGGCATGAGCATTCCGGCCTTCCAGCAATATCAGGCCGAGTTCACCGGCCACATCCGCGATCCCAAAGCCATGGCGCGCCCCAAGGGCGTACCGGCGCGGCGCATGAAGGTGTATACGGAAATCGTGTTCAACAACATGGACGAAACGCTTTCCACCTGCTTTCCCGTTGTCAGGAAGGTGCTCGGCATGCGGCGCTGGACGCGCATGGTGCGTGCCTTCTTTGCCAAGCATCGCTGCGCTACGCCGTGGTTCCGGCAGATACCGGAAGAATTTCTGCGCTGGCTGGAAACGTCCCCTGAGGCGATCGCGGCCTTGCCGCCCTTTCTCCATAGCCTGGCGCATTACGAGTGGGTAGAGCTGGCGATTGCCATCTCCGATGCCACGCTGGACGACGCTGCATTGGCCGCGAATGGCGACCTGCTCACCGACCGGCCGGCCCTCGCCCCCGCGCTCGCCCTGTTGCAATACGCCTATCCCGTGCACCGCATCTCGCCGCGCTTCAAGCCCGCGCAGCCATTGGCCCAGCCGGTGCATCTGCTGGTATTCCGCAACCCCGCGGACGAAGTGCAATTCATCGAACTCAACCCGGTCAGCGCACGCCTGCTCGGCCTGCTGCAAACCAGGAGCCTCAGCGGCAAGCAGGCGCTGGAACAAATCGCCGCGGAATTGCAGCACCCCGATCCGCAAACCATCATTCAGCATGGCGCTGAACTGTTAGAGGATTTGAGCCAGCAGGGAGCGATATGGGGCGTGTTGGGAGAGGGATAGGTGGCACGAAACAATGCTTGTGATCTATCGCCAATTACTGAAACGGTCAGAGAAAGACAGTCGGGTATTTGTTCCATTGTAGATACAAGTGATTGCCCATAGATGCTATTAGTGCAACCGAGGAACACCGACAAAAGAGCTTGGTACGGGAGCTACGTAATCAAGTTGTGTCTTGAGAGTTGCCAGTGAAATAGGAACTACTACAACTCAACTCACTATATTTGTCTTGAGTATTTGTCTTGAGTATTTGTCTTGAGTATTTGTCTTGAGTATTTTCCGACTTGCTGATTTAATTAACGTTAGCAATCAACCACAACCCCGTTGGCTGCCCCGGGCTAGTATCGCCTAGCCCTTTAAACAGACATTGAGGTTGTGGAAATGAAAGTCCTTCTGACGTCAGATTGGTTGCATTGGATAATCTATCCAGCCAAGTACACTGTCCTCTATACCCCAATACCAACAGCATCCCTGCTCTCAATCAATCTTGGATGCCGGAATTTTCTCCCATGAAGAAAATCCTAATCGTTGACGACGATATCACCAGCCTCGCGCTATTCATCAACCACTTGTCGCTGCACTCTAACTACGAGATTCTCCAAGCCACGAATGGGCTCCAGGCGATTGAATTATGCCGACAGTCGCCCCCTGATCTGGTCATACTGGATGTCGAAATGCCGGGGCTGAGCGGCATAGACGTTGCCGCGGTTCTCAAAACCAATCTTGATATCCCATTTGTATTTCTTTCCGCACATGAGGAAGACGAGATCATTAACTTGGCTGCTGACAGCGGCGCCCTTGGTTATGTCGTTAAACCTGTGGAAGCAGGGCGCTTCGTGCCGACCATCGAGGTTGCGCTCAAACGTGCTACCGAGCTGAAAGCCCTGAAAAACGATCGAACCAACTTGGCACATGGATTGAATCGTGAACAGGATGTTGCCATGGCTATGGGCATCATCATGGTGCTGCAAGGGATGGGCCAAGAACAAGCATTTGATTTACTGCGCCGTACTGCTCGCAACAATCGGGTCAAACTGAGCGATATGGCAAGAAGCGTTATTGATGGCGAGGCCATCGAACATCTCTCTCCCGGCTTCGCGAAGCCAGATAATGTGGAGCAATAAAGCCTGAAGACCTGCTTCGATTTCTTCAGCAAGAAGATTGAGTTTTGATTATGAGTTCGCAATCAACAATACGAACCGCCTTGCATCTGCTGACGCAGCGTGGACTCGCGCCTACGCCGGAAAACTTTACGGCGGTCTATCACGAGGTGCTGGGCGACTCAGCGCCCGCTGCCAATAGGCCAGTTCAGGAAATGACGCTCGAAGAAAAATTCGATAACGATTTCGAGCTGATCAAGCTGGTGCGTTCCTTGATAGATACTGTGATCGCCAGTGCTGACGGGCTGGCCCAGCATCTGGGTCAAAGCAACGTCGATATCAAGAATTCGATCACTGCCATCGAGAAAACTGCGGAAAAGCAGGAAATTCTCAACCTGCTCAGCATCATCAGCAATACTGCTACCGCCATGGTGCATTCGGCGGAGGATACACGTGCTGAGCTGATCAACACCAGACAATCGCTGGCGGAAGTACGTGCCGAGTTGGAGGTTGCCAAGCAGCATCTGATGCTGGATACGCTTACTGGTGCGCGCAGTCGCTTCGGTATGGAAATTTCGCTTACCCAGGAGCTGTCGCGGGCGCGCCGTGCCAACAAAAAACTTGTTCTTGCCATGATAGATCTCGACCATTTCAAGCTGGTGAATGATGCCTATGGCCACGATGCCGGGGATCAGGTGTTGCTGTTTTTCGCCCAGCTTGCGCGCTCGGTGCTGCGCGAATCTGACCTCATGTTTCGTTACGGTGGCGAGGAGTTCCTGGCGTTGCTTCCGGATACCGACATCAAGGGTGCTGAGTTCCTATTTGACCGTCTCAGGCAGATGCAGGCCAAATCGCCGCTGCATTACCAGCGGCATGCGATCAACGTCACGTTCAGTGCTGGCATCACCAATCTGAGGGACAGCGATGACGTCCAGAGCATTATTCAGCGAGCAGATGAGGCGCTTTATCAAGCCAAGCAGGAAGGCCGTGATCGGGCCGTGATCCTGTAAACCTAATAGCACAACCTTCCCCCAAGGCTCATTGATAGCCAGTTACAGATTCTAGAAAAATAGCAAAGGGTTGTCTTTTCAATCCAGTGTTAATTTGAGTTTTCCCTATTATGGACATGTTCGAGCACTTATTCGGTCATCAACAGAGCATGCCCGAACTGCTGCCAGCCATCGAGCGGGCCATCGCTGGTGTTGAGCCTAGACTCAAGCAAACCCGCGGCTATCCGAAAATCTACCGCAAAGCCGTCTCCACTGCGCTGGACTACGCCCACAGCCTGGCGGCCAATGTGCCGGGCCCAATAGAGGTTAACCGGCAGTCCTATGCCAAGGACGCCTTTGTTCATGCCCTGTTCCCGTCCATAGATTCCGTCCTGGATGCATTCTGCACCAGCCGGGCCCTGCAGGATCATCACCTCGAATTCCCCGCTGCCGATGCGTGTTATGCCCTGATGGGTATGCGGCGCCGTGAAAAGACCACCTTGGGAATGGAAATGTCCGGTCATATGCTGCAGCGGGACGTGATACAAAACGTTGTATATTTTACCTGCCATACCATTGAGAACCCGGCACCCAGTGAGCAACAGGCCCGGGAGCTGGTTGCCTTGAGCTTTTTCGACAGCCTGACGAGCCAGGTGGCAAAGCAGATAGAAGCGCGTAAACAGGGCACGCAGTTACAGCGGCGAGAGAAGGATTTGCTGGTGGATCGTTTGCGCGTGGCCGATGCCCAGACGCGTCCTGCCTTAGAAAAAGAGTTGTCCAACTTATTAGCCAGTATGCAGTCGAGCATCAGTTCATTGGACTTACGCAACTACATCGAAGACTTCGAAGCCGTACTGCTGAATCCAGGCCAATATCTTCGGCTGGATCAGGTGCCTATCAATATGGACAGCATGGGCATCAGACGGAAGAGTGACGATGCAGACCCGGAGGAAGCCATCATATTCAACGAGCTGATCGGGTTTGATCGCCGGGACTGGACGGTGACCATGGTGTATTGCAGCAACATCCCGTTCGAAACATTCGCTAGCAAGCTGGAAAAGGCGTATCGCGAGCTTGCCATATGAAGTGCGAGTTATCGTGATTGCGGATTTTTCATATCGCGGCGAAGCTCTTCGGCGCATGGGAAGCCACGGCTTTTGAAATCCATGGCTTGCCGCGCCGGCAATCAGGCCACCGAGAGCCTGAACTTATGTTTCCAGCTGCCGCCCGATGGCTCTGAGTTCAGCATCCGGCTCGGGGTAGTCTTCATACTTGGCCTGGCTATTGGCGTACCAGTATCGGCTGTTCCCAACGTCCCCCTCGATCTTGTGCAGCACCGCATGTATCCAGCAGGCAATGGGGCCATCGAGTTCCTGAACGATGCGGTGTGATTGCTCCCATTCGCCGGCAAGTGCCGCTGCGACGGCCGCTTTCAAATCATCGTTGAGCATTGCTCTCATTTGGCCAAACCAGGATATGTGATCTAACTTTGCGCATCGCAATTTTCCATTGCGGGAATATGGGCTGCCATGGGCAAAAATACCTTAACTTTGTTGCAAATCATGGCTTGCTGGGTAGTGCTTATGCTTTGGTAGATTGAATAAAAGGGTCGTCAAAAGCACGGTTATGCTCTTCCAGCAACTCTGATGTTTTTTGGCAGAACTGCCGGTATCCTTCAGCCGTGTTGCCATCCTTGCCCAGTGCAGCGCATGCATTGACTGCGACAGTCAATCCTCGCATGATATTGGCGTGTGCTTGCCGATGTGCACGGAAATACTCGTATTCCTCCGTGACGTGCGGCCTGCTCAACATGATGGATTCTTCGTGGTAAAAATGCCTGCCGGCGAGTTCAATGAGATCAAAAGAGAAGGAAGGCAAGCGGCCTTGGCACGAGGCGAGTTTCTCACTGCTACAGCTCTCGCAACTTAGCAGACTGTCCAAATTGCAGCAGGTGTCATGAAGGTCGCTCAGCAGCCCTTCCAGCGCTGCATGCTCCTCTTCGATCAGCAGGTAATCGGCGGGGGTGAGATTTTTAACAGTCTGAGCATGGGTAGCCATGAGTTTTACCTCAGCAAATTTTCAGTTCTTGCGCAGGAGCAGCAGTACTTTCGCGCTTTGCGCGGAGGCGGGATGAGGCAGGCGCATGGCTGAAGAAGTGCCGGTATGCACCAGGGCATTCAACTCAGCCCTGCACTCCAGGAACGCATCCCACATCAAACAATACAGGCGCAAACAGGATTGCATTGGCGTACGTGCCCGAGTGCGCTCGAGATCAATGCGGCACTGCAATCCACGCAATCGGCGCACATTATTGCCGGTCGAAATAATGCTCTCGACTGCGCCCTGCCGTTGCTGCTCAAACGCAGCCGGCGCCAATTTTGCCAATGCTGCCCACGCATCAAAATCAAACTGTTCCATCAGGATGGCTCATGCAATCTTGAAGCGTGTAGCCAATGTATGCAATTGTTGCGCGAGGTTTTCCATTTGCTGTGCAGATGTGGCAGTCTGTGCTGCTGCCGCACTATTTGCTTCAGCGCCTTGGGCGATGGACTCGACCTTTGCGGCAATCTCCCTCACGGCGGAAGACTGTTCTTTGAGCGCATTGGAGATTTCGTCGACTGCCCGGGTGGCCTGCTCAGCCCCTTCACGAATGCTTGTTATGGAGTCACCCGCCTGCTGCGCAAGATGAACACCTTCAGTGACACGGCTCACGCCGGCTTCCATCTCCTGAGCTGCACGCTGGGTTCCATCCTGTATCTTGAGGATCATGCTGCTGATTTCCTGCGTGGAAGTGGCGGTTCGTTCAGCCAGCTTGCGCACTTCGTCAGCCACCACGGCGAAACCGCGCCCCTGTTCTCCGGCACGTGCCGCCTCGATCGCCGCGTTTAATGCCAGCAGGTTGGTCTGGTCTGCAATGTCTTTAATGACGCCGGCTGAACTGGAAATCTGCGTCGAGAATCCTTCCAGTTCACGAATCGTGCTTGCCGTTGCATGAACCGCATCGGCGATGCGGCTCATTTCGCTGGCTGCTTCGTGAATGATGCGGCCCCCTTCATCCGAACGCACTGCGGAGGTCTGGGTCACGGTATGCGCCTCGCGGGCATTTTCGTCCACGACATCGATGGAGACCGACATCTGCTCAATCGCCGCCGCCATGGTGGAGGCTGCATCCGATTGCTGCTCTATGGCGGTCGCGCTGTTGTTTGCGGAGGCCGATAAATCAGAGGCCGAGCGATTCAGCACATCCACATTCTGACGCACGGAAGCAATGAGTTCATGCAGGCTGTTACGCATGATGGCTATTTTTGCGATCAAGTCCCCGACCTCGTCCGGCCCGGCCGGCGGCATGGGTCGGGTGAGGTCTCCCACGGCAATCGCCGCCGTTGCCTGGCTAGCATCGCGCAAACTCCGCCCAAGGTGGCGAATCACCAAAAGGGACATGAACAGTGAAACCACCAAGCCCACGCCGGCAATCAATGCCAATTCCTGGGTGATCTGCATGTCAGCGTCGGATAGATAGGCCAACGCCGGGGACGCCACGAGCAGCAGTGAAACCAGCCCCGCCATCAGCCAAAGCTGGCTGGCAATGCGCAGATTGCCAAACATGCCGAACATGCGTGTAAAGAGGCCACTAGGGCGTACATGGCCTTCATGCAGGCGGATTTTCTCGCCATTACGCATGCGTTGGTACAGAGCTTCCGCTGCCTGGATATCCGCACGTACGGGTTTGGTGCGCACCGAGGTATATCCGCTGCCATCCGGCAAAGGCGTAGCGGATGCGCGTACCCAGTAAAAATCGCCGTTTTTGCGCCGGTTCTTGACAAATCCCACCCAGGGACGACCGCGGCTTACCGTGTCCCAGAGATCGCGGAAGCCTTCAGCCGGCATGTCCGGGTGCCGCACCAGGCTGTGCGGTTGGCCGATCAGTTCCTCACGGGTATAGCCGGAGGCCTCGATGAACTCTTCATTACAGTCGGTGATGAGGCCTTTGGCATCTGTACGGCTGATGATGGCTGCGCCTGGGCGCAGCACATACTCATTTTTGGTTACCGGTTGGTTGTTGCGCATGGGTGTCCTCTATTTTCTAGTTCGGCATCGGGCAAGGGTACAGCAATACTGCTCACTCAGGCGGCGGCCACATGATTTGGAACCCAGCGAGCAACTGCCTTGCGCAAGACATCAAGTGACAATGGTTTCCGCAAGTATCCGTTCATGCCGCTGGCGAGGCAACGCTCCTTGATGTCATGGCTATCATCCGCAGTAAAAGCGATGACGGGAGTCTCTGCCAGCCCCATGGATTTCTCTATTGCCCGGATTTCCCGTGTGACAAGAAAGCCATCCATGCCAGGCATATGGCAATCCATCAACACCATGCAGAAGCGGAAATTGCTAAAGGCGTGAATAGCATCCAGCCCGCAATCCACCGCATGCACAGCAAGGTCGATACGCCTCAGTTGCCCCTCCAACACAAGCCGGTTGGTGGGGTTGTCATCAACAACCAGAACGCCATAGTGGGTTGATCCTCCAGAGCTCTGCACTGCTTCCACCTGCTAAGAATCAAGTAAAACCATGTTAACCTTAGCGGTATAAAAAGTATCTTAGGGGTAACCCTAATTTTGATCTAGAATTTTCTCCTCGCCCCCACCTTCAATCCAGCGGGAGGCGAAACGGATCAGGTCGTTGCTATTTCTCAGGCTTAATTTTTTTCGGATGTTGGCGCGATGTGCTTCTATGGTTTTGATGCTGCGACTGAGTAACTGGGCGATCTCCCCGCTGCTGTGCCCGGCGCCAATCAGACCCAATACCTCGAATTCGCTGGGGCTCAGACGGCTGATCGGCAACTCGGATTCTGGGCTACTTGTTACGCTACTACCCTGCAGGTTGGCGCGCATGTATTCGCTTAAATAAACCTTGCCGGCCAGCACGTCACGGATGGCCGCCAAAAGAACATTGCCGTCTTCCTGCTTCAGGACGTAACCGCGCGCACCGGCACGCAGCGCACGCTCGGCATAAAGGGTTTCGTCGTGCATGGATACCACAAGCGTCGGTAGCGCGGGGAATCGCGCATGCAAATGCTTCAGCAACTCGAAACCTGAAAGCCCCTTGAGCGAAAGATCAATCAGCACAAGATCGGGGCAATGGTCTGGCTGAATCATGGCAATCGCCTCGCCTACTTCAGCGGCCTCGGCGAATACTGCCATATCGTTCTGGGCGTTGATCAGGCCCGCCATGCCATGCCTCACCATGGGATGATCGTCCACCAGCATAACCCGCGCTTTTGAGAGTGACATGATCAGGCTTTCAGTATTTTATAATCACGATGCCTTCGTCTTGTGCCCAAGCTGATGGACCGACCCTCAATGCCTGATAACGATTGGCCATAGGACTCGATTTCGATCAGCACTTTTGTGCCGCCTTCTGCTGAGCTCAAAAATTGCAAATCCGCGCCGATCAGGCTGGCGCGATAACGCATGATTCTGATGCCCATACCGGCGTTTTCTGCTGTATCGGACTCGATGCCCGAAAATCCGCAGCCATTGTCACAGATCGACAGGCAAAGCTTGCCGTCATGACAGGAAAGGGAAATTATCACCTGTTGGGCCCCGCCATGACGTATGGCATTAGTGACTGCTTCCTGAGCCATTCTATAGAGATTGAGCGCTTGATTAATGTCATATACCAGCGCTTCCTGCGCGCATTTCAATCTGCAAACCACTCCAAAAACAGCCTCGGTTCTTGCTGAGAGCGCCAGTAGAGCCGCCATCAAACCGTTGGATTCCAGTTCCACAGGCACCAAGCCCTGCGCTAAACTCTTGCACTCCACGATGGCGTCTTTCGCATACTGAACAATCAAAGCCGCCTGTTGCGCCGCTTCGCTGTCCACTGAAGCCAATTGTTGTTCAAGCGTTGTGGCGAGATAGGAAATTCCCACCAGTTGCTGCCCGAGATTATCGTGCAGTTCTTGCCCGATCGAGCGCTGGCGACTTTCTGTGACGGTAATCATTTTGCGCTGCAATTCACGCTGCAGGGCAATCTCCTGACGTTCTTCTTCCGCGCGCATGCGCTCGGTGATGTCGGTATGCGTGCCCGCCATGCGGATAGGGCGTCCATCCGGATCGCGCTGAACAACTTTTGCATGATCCAGTACCCACCTGTAGTCCCTATCCTTGGTTCTCATCCGATAAGAGAGCTCATGCATCGGTGTCCGCCCTTCAAGATGATCATTTATGGACTTCCACGCCTTGTCCACATCATCCGGGTGTATGAAATCCGCCCATTGCTGCGTAGTTGATGCTATTTCTTCCACTGTATAACCAAGCATTTCTGCCCATATCTGGTTTCGCTGCACCTCACCTGTAGTGATGTGCCAATCCCAATATCCGAGGCCGCTACCCTCTAATACAAAATTCAGCCGCTCCTCATTCTCCCGTAATTGCTGATCAGCCTGCCTGCGCCCAGTAATATCGGACATTGAACCTGCCATGCGGGTGGGCTGTCCCTCCCCGTTCCATACTGCCTGGCCGCGCGAGAGGAACCAGCGATATTCGCCACTTTTTAGCCGCAAGCGCATTTCTGTGGCGTAAGGCTCACGTTGCTCCAGATGCTGGCGCACCTGACCGAATACCCTGTCGCGGTCGTCCGGATGCAGCAGGAATTCAAAGACTGCGAACGCGGATTGGAGTTCGCCCACCTGATACCCCAGCATTTCGTGACAACGCTCGGATAAATAGATCTCGTTTGTCTGTACTTGCCACTCCCATATCCCGTCCCTGGAGCCTTGTACCGCCAAATCAAAGCGATCACGACTGGTGCGCCATGCTTCCTGACTGAGCGCCAGCAACATGCTGAGAATGGAGAATTCGGCGTAGTAAATCCAGAAATTTGCCAGCATGGTTTGCGCCATGTCCTGAGCAAAATAGCCAACCCCGTGGAGGACGCCATATAGCCCTTGTGCCAGCAAGATACAGAGAACGATCGAGACGCCGTGTCTGCCAAAACGCAGGGCTGCCCATGCGCCGAACATGAACAACATGAAAGCTTGGCTATAGAGACCCAGGGTGTCGGAAAACAAACCACACAAGATGATCTGACCAAACAGCAAGGTAAGCACCAGCAACAGGACGCCTTCCAGCCTGGAACCTTCTTTTTTCCAGTGTTCAGGTAATTGCCGCCACACCAGCAGCATGGGGGTGAGCAGTACGACGCCCAACATGTCCCCTACCCACCAGAGCAGCAAATCATGTGCATAGGTCTGCCCGGTGATCATCCCTGCCTGCAGCAATGCAGTAACGCCGATGATGGCACTGACGCTGGTGCTGAACACGCCTGCCAGAAGCAACAGCCGGGAGTAATCGCTCAATTGCTGCAGCGAGAGCTCAAATTGCCCTTTACGGGTCAGCAACCAGGCCCCGAATAGCGACTCCAGCGCGTTCCCCGAGGCAATTGCGGCAGACAGCCAGACTGAATCTCCCACCATGATGCCGGCGGCAAAGGCGCCGGCGAAAACGCCAGGCCAGTATTTTTTTCCATAGACAAGCAGCGCAGCCAGCCCAAGGCCGGCGGGGAGCCACAGGGTGGTAATGTTGCCACCGGCCAGAGCTATGCTTAGAACAATCTTGGCAAGCACCGCATAGACACCGGCGAAGCCCAGCAACCGCGGCAAGTCGGCCCAACGATAAGCTAAGAATGGGTGCATGGAATTCACATTGGCGCTTAGATTTCCCCGTTGATGTCACACGGGGGGCTACGGATGAAAGGGATTCCACACTATCAGCCAATTCCCATGTAATCAACATGTAATCAATAGGACAATCGGCTGACATTGCCTTTTGTGTTGCCTTGGATGAAATTGGCAGCTTGAAACAGTGCCGAATTAACGTACCGGGCTAGCTTCCCGGCCTGGACTCAAACCCAGTACCGGAATGTCTGCTCCGAATCCCAAGTTCACCTACAAAAAACAGAAACCCCCTCGTGTAAGATTTCCTCTGTTGCCGCGACTAATTAGTATTCTTTATAGGAAGAAACCGCCATGTCACTTGTCCTGCGTCATTACCTTGCCGTCGTTTCCTGGCTGGAGCGCATTGCGCCGCTATTGCCGCCGCTGGCCTTGCGCCTGGTTCTGGCGTGGGAATTCGGCGAAGCCGGCTATGAAAAGTTCACCGGCAGCAACTGGTTTACGGAAATCGCTTTCCCCTTCCCATTCAGCATGGTTCCCGCCGAAATCAGTTGGCAGATTTCCACCTGGTTCGAGCTGATCGGCTCGGCGGCACTGGTGCTGGGATTGGCGACGCGCTTCTTCAGCGTCTCCCTGATGGTGCTGACCGTGGTCGCCATCGCTGCCGTGCACTGGCCTGAGCACTGGAACACGCTGGGCGAATTGCTGCGCGGTTATCGCATTGTCGACGAAGCAGGCGACGGCTATGGTAATTACAAACTTCCGCTGATGTATCTGGTGATGTTCCTGCCGCTGCTGTTCGGCGGTGCGGGCAAATTGAGCCTGGATTGCCTGTTTGCAAAACGCTTCTGTCCAAGTCGAAAGTGTTAAAGTAGCACCATGTCACTGCGCTGGTTCCATTCCCTACGCGTTCAGATCGGCCTCGCCGTCCTTGCCATTTTCCTGGTGCTGGCGGGAACTTTGGGGTACACGCTTTATGCGCTTGAACTGCGCAAGCACGATTACCTGATCCTCAACCTCACCGGGCAGTTGCGCATCATCAGCCAGACCATGGTGGATCAGGCGCGCCATTACGCGGAGCAGGCGCCGGACGACAACGAAAAATATGACCGCGACCTCGGCACCTACTGGCAGGATCTGCAAAAACAGACGGCACTGTACGAGCGCATCGTCACGTCGCTGCAAACGCGCCAGCTTGATGCCGGCCTGACCGGGAAACACGAAACCATTTACTGCACCTTCGACGATCAGTCGCGCAACCAGTTGAGCCAGACAGCGGCGGAATGGAAACGCTTCAAGACCGGCTTGGACGACAAGCTCGGCAAAGACTCGAAAGCGCCGCGCCTGACCTGGGCCGCCGAATATATCGACGAGCACGGGGAAGGACTGGCAAAGTCCTCTGAACAACTCGCCCTGGCCTTCCAGCACATGATGGAAGAAAAACTCGACCATATCCGCCTGTTCCAGTGGGCGGCAGCGGCGCTGGGACTGTTGTTGCTGGTGGTGGTGCTGTATGTCGTACAGCGCCTGGTGATTCGTCCGCTCGATACCGCGCTGGAGGGCTTCAGCCGCGTGGCGCGCGGAGACTTCAGCCATCCGGTGCCAGTGCTGGCGCGCAATGAAATCGGCCAGATGGCCGTGGCATTCAATGGGCTGACCGAACGGCTAAACGGCATGTTCCGCCTTACCGACCGCATCAACCAGGGCAAGAAGCTGGATGAGATGCTGGGCTTCGTGCATGAGGAATTCCAGGGCTTCGTGCCGCTGGACTGGGTGGGCGTATTCCAGGCCAGCCCGGACGGTTCCCGCCTGACGCTGGAACGTCATTTCAGCGACTACGCCTCCGGGCTGAAAGATGGTGCAAGTTTCGATATACGGCAGGGCGCGCTGGCCATGCTGTCCGCTTCGTCAGAGCCGGTCGCTTTCAGGCTCGAAGCCGACCGCCGGGCCACGCTGGAGGGCTGTTTGGCGCTGGATGGCCTGAAATCGGCAGTTTACCTGCCGCTGCTGGGGCAGGGCGAAACCCGCGCGGTGATGGTATTTGCCAGCCAGGCAGAGGAATACCGGCAGGAGCATGTGGAATTTCTGTCGAATGTCGCCGCCACCATGTCGCACGTGCTTGAAAAAACGGTGGTGATGGAAAACCTGGTGGCCGCCGCCGTACAGGGCCTGGCCAAGCTGGCGGAAAGCCGCGATCCGGAAACCGGCGACCATCTCACGCGCATGGCGCTATATTCCGCGCTGGTGGCAGAAGAGCTGGGGCGCGATAGTCCCTATGCTGCACAGATCACTCCGGCCTATGTGCGGGATGTGTTCCATTTCGCCCCCATGCATGATATCGGCAAGGTCGGCATCCCGGATAATGTATTGCTCAAGCCGGGGCGGCTGGATAGTGACGAACGCAAGGACATGGAGCGTCATCCGAGTATCGGCGGCGAAGTCCTGCGGCGCTGCGAGGCGCAGGTGCAGGCGCTGGGGCACAGCATGTTCCAAGTGGGCATCGAGATCGCCGAGTGCCACCACGAGAAATTCGACGGCAGTGGCTACCCGGCCGGCGTGAAAGGCCAGGACATTCCGCTTTCCGCGCGTATCGTGGCTGTGGCCGATGTGTTTGACGCCCTTACCTCCAAGCGCCCCTACAAGGATGCCTGGCCGGTGGAAAAAGCGCTGGCGGTCATGCAGGAAGAGGCCGGTACGCAGTTCGACCCGGATGTCATCATCGCTATGGGGCGTGCTCTGCCACGCATGCTGGAAATCTACGACAGGCTCAAACACGTCTGAGGGCAATGAGTTCGTTCTCAGGGGGTGAAAATCGGCCGCACTTTACGCAAAAAGCAAGCTTGCTTTTTGGCGGAAATTCCGCTTTTTTCAGACCGCATATTGCGCCGCTTTTGATCGCGGTTTCCCCGTGATACACTTCGCCTCAGAATATGGCGGCACACATCACCAACACGTGTAATGACCGCAGCGGACGTTCTCCAACAGTCCGCCGCCTCATGCCCTCTACAGAAAGGCCGCATCGGTGAACGTCCGCAAATTTTTCGGCAGCACCACGCGCGAAGCGCTGAGCAAGGTACGGGATGCCTTGGGCGCAGATGCCTTGATCCTGTCCAACCGGCAATACGAAGGCGGCGTCGAGATCATGGCCGTGGCC
>Ga0208566_1000020_pt1 | contig 133320 bp, 145 predicted proteins | sample PL_2010_150m_FD_184159 | JGI IMG/M metagenome (GOLD analysis project Ga0208566, IMG submission 184159) | Freshwater microbial communities from Powell Lake, British Columbia, Canada to study Microbial Dark Matter (Phase II) - PL_2010_150m... | ecosystem: Environmental > Aquatic > Freshwater >...
ATTGAGAAAAACACGCTTGCGCGTCTGCTTGGGGGAAATCTCGAATCCCGTCTGGTGTAGGCTGATTTGGTTCATGCCCCCATTATCTCATCTGCCGCTCTGGGTGGGTGGGTTATGCAGATGTTCCTAAAGCAAACAATAACGCTAGGGCGTACTTTTTAAATCCTCGTTTAAATTGAAATAATGGTGTGCGGAACGCCAGATATTCGACCGTTGAAGCGTTCAACAATCCCGTTTTTCTAGGGCGTCTTTCGATGGATGGGGCCACGGAGAGGCGCTACCTCGTGTAGAATCGCGAGGTTTTAGCGTTCGGCCCTGACATGAATAATATCCGTAACTTTTCCATCATCGCCCACATCGATCACGGCAAATCGACGCTGGCTGATCGTCTTATTGAATATTGCGGCGGTCTGCAACGGCGCGAGATGGATGCGCAGGTCTTGGATTCGATGGACCTGGAAAAAGAGCGCGGCATCACCATCAAGGCGCAGACGGCGGCCCTGTCGTATAAGGCGCGTGACGGCCAGACTTACGAGCTGCATCTCATCGACACGCCCGGCCATGTGGACTTTGCCTACGAGGTGTCGCGTTCCTTGTCGGCCTGCGAGGGCGCGTTGCTGGTCGTCGATGCCTCGCAAGGGGTGGAGGCGCAGACCGTGGCCAACTGTTACACCGCCATCGAGCTGGGCGTCGAGGTGTTTCCGGTGTTGAACAAGATCGACCTGCCGGCCGCCGACCCGGATCGCGTCGCGGAGGAGATCGAGGATGTCGTCGGCCTCGATGCCTCGGAGGCGGTGCGTTGCTCGGCCAAGACCGGCGTGGGCATCGAAGAGGTGCTGGAATATGTGGTGAAACATGTGCCGCCGCCCAAGGGCGACCCCGCTGCCCCGCTCAAGGCCTTGGTCATTGACTCGTGGTTTGATAACTATGTCGGTGTGGTGATGCTGGTGCGCGTCGTCGATGGCCTCCTAAAGCCTAAACAAAAGATTCGTTTGATGGCCACGGGCGCGGAATTTCTGTGCGAACAAGTGGGGGTGTTCACGCCAAAGTCGTTGCCGCGTGAGCAGCTTTCGGCGGGTGATGTGGGCTTTATCATCGCCGGTATCAAGGAATTGAAGGCGGCCAAGGTGGGCGATACCGTGACGCTGGCCACTGCGCCGGCGGCCGAGGCGTTGCCCGGTTTCAAGGAGGCGCAATCGCAGGTCTTTGCCGGGCTTTATCCGGTCGATTCGCACGAATACGACAATCTGCGCGATTCCCTGACCAAGTTACAGCTGAACGATGCGGCCTTGCATTTTGAGCCGGAGACCTCGCAGGCCTTGGGTTTTGGCTTTCGCTGTGGTTTCTTGGGTCTGTTGCACATGGATATCGTGCAGGAACGACTGGAGCGCGAATATAACCAGAACCTCATTACGACCGCTCCCTCGGTCGAGTACGAGGTGCTGATGAAGGACGGCACGGTGCTGGAGATCGAAAACCCCGCGCGTCTGCCCGACCCGGCCAAGATCGAAGAGGTCCGCGAACCGATCATCACCGCGACCATCTTGGTGCCGGATGAATACCTTGGCAATGTCATCACGCTGTGTAACCTGAAGCGCGGCAACCAAGTGGACATGCGCTACATGGGCCGTCAGGTGATGCTGAAATACGACATCCCGCTCAACGAGGTGGTGATGGATTTCTTCGACCGCTTAAAGTCAACCTCGCGCGGCTATGCCTCGTTAGATTATGAATTTAAAGAGTTTCGCGTCGACGATCTGGTCAAGCTGGATGTGCTGGTCAATAGCGAAAAGGTCGATGCCTTGTCCTTGATCGTGCATCGTTCAACGGCGATCTATCGCGGCCGCGAGCTGGTGTCCAAGATGCGCCAACTTATCCCGCGGCAGATGTTTGACATCGCGATACAGGCGGCGATTGGCGCGAATATTATCGCCCGCGAGACGGTTAAGGCCTTGCGTAAGAATGTGTTGGCCAAGTGTTATGGCGGCGATATCTCGCGCAAGCGTAAGTTGCTAGAGAAACAAAAGGAAGGTAAAAAACGCATGAAACAGGTCGGTAATGTGGAGATCCCGCAGGAGGCGTTCCTCGCCATCTTGCAGATTGGGGACGGCAAGTGAACTTCGCCCTGATCCTCTTTTCGGCCACCGCGATCACCGGCGCGATCTGGCTGATCGACCACCTGACGCTGGCCCGTCGTCGCCCGGCCGAGGCGAAGTTGCCGCTGGTGGTGGAATATGCGCGCAGCTTTTTCCCGGTCATCTTGGCGGTGTTTCTGTTGCGCTCCTTCTTGGTCGAGCCGTTCAAGATCCCGTCCGGTTCGATGTTGCCGACCTTGCAGATCGGCGACTTTATCCTCGTCAATAAATATCAATACGGCGTGCGCCTGCCGGTGATCAACAAAAAGATCATCGACATCGGTACACCGCAGCGCGGCGATGTGATGGTGTTTCGCTTTCCGCAGGACGAACGCTTGGACTATATCAAGCGCGTGATCGGCGTGCCGGGCGATGTCATCGAATACCGCGAAGGTAAACGCTTGCGCATCAATGGCCAGCCGGTGGCGCGGCAGGCGGTGGGTGAGTATGCCTACGAATCCGGCGGCCTGAATTGGGTGCGCGGCCAGCAGTATCGCGAGACGCTGACGGCGGGTGTGCATACCGCCCTGGTGCAACCCGATATGCCGCCGGTGATCGAGCACCAAGTGCTGGGTGATTTTGCCTTCCGCGAAAACTGCCGTTATGAGGACGCGGGCTTTCGTTGCACCGTCCCGGCCGGGCATTATTTCATGATGGGCGACAACCGCGATGCCAGCAACGATTCGCGTTATTGGGGCTTTGTGCCGGACAAAAATATCGTCGGCCGCGCCTTCTTTATCTGGTTTAATTTTGACGACTTTGTTGCCTCGCTCAAGGGCCTTGCTGCCCCTAAACGGATTGGTAAATTGATCGCTGATGTCTAATCTGGATGCCTTGCAAGCCCGCTTGGGTTACCGTTTTCAGGAGGCCAAGACCTTGCTGGACGCGCTCACGCACCGGAGTTTCGCCGCGAGCAATAACGAGCGCCTAGAGTTTTTGGGCGATGGCGTGCTTAACCTTTGCATCGGCCTGTTGCTGTATCAGCGCTTTCCGCAGATCAAAGAAGGGATGCTGTCGCGCCTGCGCGCCAATCTGGTCAGCCAGCAACCCTTGTTTGAGATTGCCACCGAATTGCATCTGGGCGACTGGCTGCGCCTCGGCGAGGGCGAGATGAAGAGCGGCGGCGCGTCCCGCCCCTCTATCCTTGCCGACGCGCTGGAATCCGTGCTCGGTGCGACCCTCCTCGATGGTGGCTTTGAGGCCGCGCGTGGTGTGATTGCGCGCTTATTTGAGACGCGCTTAGCGGCGATCGACCCCGAACAGCAAGGCAAAGATGCCAAGACGCGTCTGCAAGAATGGTTGCAAAGTCGGCGCATGGGCCTGCCGTCGTACACCTTGAGGGCCACGCAAGGCCAGGCACACGCCCAAGTCTTTGTCGTTGAATGCCGCATCGACCCGCTTGGCGTGTTGACCGAAGGCACGGGGGCCAGTCGTAAGGCGGCTGAACAAGCGGCGGCCGAGGCCGCGTGTAGGGTGGTAAAGGTGTCATGAAAACCGGACTAATCGCCATTATTGGCCGCCCGAATGTGGGCAAATCGACCTTGATCAACGCCTTGGTGGGGGTGAAGATTAGCATCACGGCAGACAAGCCGCAGACCACGCGGCATCGCATCTTGGGCGTGCGTACCGAGGCCGATGCGCAGTTTGTGTTTGTCGATACGCCCGGTTACCAGACCCGTCACAAGGGTGCGCTCAACAGCGCGATGAACCGCGCCGTGACGCAGGCCTTGGCCGAGGTTGATGTCATCCTTTGGGTCTTTGAGGCGGGGCGGTTTACCCCCGCCGACGAGCAGGTGTTGCGCCTGTTGCCGCGTCAGTTGCCACACGCGCGGCCGGTCATCGCCATCCTTAACAAGGTCGATCTGCTGGCCGACAAGACGCGGCTGTTGCCGGCCTTGCAGTCGCTGTCGGGGCAGTATAATTTTGCCGAAATGGTGCCGCTCAGCGCGCGCGCGGCGAACGATGTCAGCCGCCTGTTGGCCATCATCCAGCCCTATTTGCCCGAGGGCGAGGCGATGTTTGAGGCGGACGAGATCACCGACCGCAGCGAGCGATTCCTCGCTGCCGAGATCGTGCGCGAGAAGGTGTTTCGCCTTACCGGCGAGGAGATCCCTTACGGCACGGCGGTGGAGATCGAGCAGTTTATCCAAGAACCGTCCGGGATGCGGCGCATCGGCGTGGTCATCTTGGTCGATCGCGAGATGCATAAACCCATCCTCTTGGGCGCGGGTGGTGAACGGATGAAACGCATCGCTACCGAGGCGCGCCAAGACATGGAACGCCTGTTCGACGCCAAGGTGCATCTCACCTGCTGGATCAAGATCAAGAGCGGTTGGATGGATAGCACCGCGATGTTGAGACGCTTGGGGCTGGAATAGTTGAGCGGCGATGTCGGATAAGGTTGAACTCGCTGAGAGCTGGGTCTTGCACACGCGTCCGTATCGCGAGACCAGCTTGTTGGTCGATGTGTTTAGCCGCGAACAGGGTCGGATCAGCGTGGTGGCGCGCGGTGGGCGGCGGCCGATGTCCTCGCTACGGGCGCGTATCTTGGCCTTTCAACCGCTGGCCTTGTCGTGGTTTGGCAAGGGCGCGTTGCGTACCTTGCACGCGGCGGAGTGGCAAGGCGGGCATTTCGATCTGGCCGGTAGCACGCTGATCTGTGGTTTTTATCTCAACGAACTTTTGCTCCGCCTATTGCCGTTGGAGGATGCCCATCCGCGCCTCTTTGATGTCTATGGTGAAACGCTCGCCGCCTTGGCGGGGGGCGAGCGGGTGGAACGCTGTCTGCGCCGTTTTGAACTGTCTTTACTCGAAGAGTTGGGCTATGCCGAGGTCTTGCACCATACGGCAGAGGGTCAGCCCATCACGCCGGAGGGGTATTATGCGTGGCAACCGGAAACGGGGCTGATGCCGGTGGCGAGTGGCGGTTATTCGGGTGCGATGCTGTGCGCGATAGCGGCGGGGGACTGGTCCGAACCCGCCGTGTTACAGGGCAGCAAACATTTAATGCGGGCCTTGATTGGCCATCACCTAGGCGCGGGGCAACTGCATACGCGGCAACTTCTTCTTGACCTTCACCCACTGTGATTATGAAAAAACTCGGCGTCAATATCGATCATGTAGCCACCCTGCGGCAGGCACGCGGCACGACCTATCCTAGCCCGATTGACGCGGCCTTGCAGGCGGAGGCGGCGGGCGCGGATCTGATTACCTTGCATCTGCGTGAGGATAGACGGCATATCCAAGATGCCGATGTCTTTACCCTGCGCCCGCTGTTAAAGACGCGCATGAATCTAGAGATGGCGGTGACCGAGGAGATGATTGCCATCGCGCTTCAGGTGCGGCCGCAGGATGTCTGCCTGGTCCCCGAACGGCGGCAAGAGCTGACGACGGAGGGCGGGTTAGATGTGGCCGGTCAACTAGCACGCATGCAAGATGCCTGTGCACGCTTAGCAGCGGCGGGCATCCGCGTATCGTTGTTCATCGACGCCGATCAGCGGCAACTCGATGCGGCGCGGGCGGTGGGCGCGCCGGTGGTGGAGATCCATACGGGCCGTTTTGCCGAGGCGACTGGCTCGGCGGCCGAACAGGAGTTGCTGCGTATCCAGCAGGCGGTGGCGCATGGTCTGTCGTTGGGTTTGCAGGTCAACGCGGGGCACGGTCTGCACTATGAAAATGTGCTGGCGATTGCCGCGATCCCGGGGGTGGAGGAGCTCAATATCGGCCACGCGATTGTCGGTCAAGCGATCTTTTGGGGCTGGGCGAGGGCCGTTAGTGAGATGAAGGCGCGGATCCTCGCGGCCTAGGACTTTTGCATTGCCCGAACGCGCTTCGCGCATCGGCCCCTACGGTTACTATCGCCATTGCAATAACATGGCCTTAGGGCGTTCCTTGGGGCAGATCGTCCTGTCGTCGCGTAACTTAACTAGGTACATGATGACACGAGTGCGTTCGTTCATCAAATTACCGCCCCAGCCGCGCAGGTCCAAGTACCGTTGCTACCCGGAAACGATCCAAGATCACTACACGATACGCTTCCCGAAGAATGTTAGGATCACCCGTATCCCGCCCACGGTGAGCTTTGCCGAGGGGCACTTGCGTTATCACGCAAACTATCAATTGCGCGATGGGGCGTTGTTCATTAAGCGCAGATTCGAGAACCGTACCCCCTCGATTCACTGTCAATCCGCGGACTACGCGGTTCTGCGTCGGTTCCACAAGGTGCTGCAACGCGACATGCGCGGGCAGGTGTTTTATGAGTGATGCGGTTTTGGCTGAGCGCGGCTGAGGCGTTCGGTGATGGCGGCGAGGTCTTCGGGCTGACCGCGTAGGATGAGGAGGTCGCCGGCTTGCAGGCGTGTGTCGGGCGCGGGGTCGGCGGCGCGGATGCCGTGGCGACGCACGGCGATGACGGTGACGGCGGCGTTTACGAGGTCGAGTTCGTCTAGGCTATGACCGACGGCCATGTGGCGTTTTTCGATGAGGAGGGTGGCGAGGCGTTCTTGCGCTTGGCCGGCTTCGTCGTCGTCATCGCTGACCCCTTGGAAGAAGCCGCGCATCGTGCTGTAGCGCGTCCCGCGAATCTGACGGATGCGCTTGAGGACGCGCCCGAGCGGCGTCCCGGCCATGAGCAGTGTCTGTGAACCTAGCATCAAGGCGCTTTCTATGACATCAGAGACGACCTCGGTCGCGCCGGCTTGTTTGACCTTGTCGAGATCGGAATCGTCCAAGGTGCGCACGACGACGGGCAGGCCGGGGTGCAGGTGTTGTACGGCGGCCAAGACGGCGAGCGCGGTGGGCGTATGCGCGAAGCTGATGACCAAGGTCTTGGCGCGACGGATGCCGGCGGCCATCAAGACCTCTTGCCGGCTACTGTTGCCGAACACGACAGGGTCGCCGGCGGCGGCAGCCGCCTTGACGCGCTTGGGGTCGTGATCGAGGGCGATGAAGGGGATGCCTTCGGCCTCTAGGATGCGGGCGACGCTTTGTCCGGTGCGGCCATAACCGCAAAGGATGACATGGTCTTCGATGCCAAAGGTCTTTTGGGCGATCGCGTGGATGCCGCGCGCGCGTTCCATCCACGCGCCGCCGCAGAGTTTGAGTACGATCTGTCCGCTGTGTTGCAACAACACGGGGGCGATCAACATCGACAGCACCATGCCGGCGGCGAGGGCTTGGCGCAGGTGCGGGTCTAGGGTCTGGCTGTCGCCCGCCAAGGTCAACAGGACGAGGCCAAACTCGCCCGCCTGGGCGAGGCCGATGCCGGTGAGTAGGGCGTCGGAGGTGTGCGCGGTAAAGCGTCTGCCCAAGGGGAAGATGATGGCAAACTTGACCACGGTCGCGAGCAACAAAACGACCAATACGGTGGGAAGTTGCGTGCTGACGGTGTGCAGGTTGAGGGATAGCCCGACGGTCACAAAGAACAACCCCATCAGGACATCGCGAAAGGGGCGGATGTCGCTCTCCACTTGAAAGCGGTATTCCGTTTCTGAGATGAGCATCCCGGCGACAAACGCGCCCAAGGCCAGCGACAGGCCGGCTTGTGCGGTGAGGTAGGCCAGCCCTAAGGTGATGAGCAAGACATTGAGCATGAACAGCTCGGCGGATTTGCGCGCGGCGACGAGATGAAACCACGGCCGCAGGATGCGTTGTCCGAGTAGCAAGATGATGCCCAACACAAAGGTGGCCTTGAGCGCTGCACTACCGAAGGCCCAGCCGAGGTTTTCGCCTGTGGCTATGGCGGGGATGAAGATCATCAAGGGCACGACGGCGAGGTCTTGAAATAAGAGGATGCCGATGATCATCTGTCCGTGCGGGGTATCGAGCTCGCCCCGATCGGCGAGGATCTTGCTGACGATGGCGGTCGAGGACATGGCGAGGATGCCGCCCAAGACGATGCCCTCGGCGAGTGAAAAATCGAGCAGCCCGCCGAGGGCGATGGCCACCAGCACGGTGAGCCCCACTTGCAGGCCGCCGAGGCCAAACACGAGGCCACGCATGGCCTTGAGGCGACCTAGGGAGAACTCTAGGCCGATGGAGAACATGAGGAAGACGATGCCAAACTCGGCCAGCGTGTGCGTCTCGCTGTCGTTGGCGGTGAGGTTGAAGCCGGACGGCCCCATCAGGATGCCGACCGCCACATAGCCTAGCATGGCCGGGAGACGCAGGCTGCGGAACAGCGCGGTGCTCAAGACGGCGGCGGCAAGGAGGATGAGGACGAGGCCTAGGGTGGCGTGCATGGGGTGCGTGTATTAAGTGGCGCTGGGTGGTTGTGTGGTTGAGTTGTCAGGCTACAATGGGGACATTATGACATCTAGCGCCCGTCTGTGGCCCCGCACATGAGTTCAGATATTGAGATCCTCGCCATGGGGCGACGCACGCTGGAGATCGAGGCCGAGGCGTTGACGGCCTTGGCGGCCCGTTTGGGCCCCGAGTTGGTGACGGCGGTACATGCTGTGCTGGCCTGTAAGGGGCGCGTGGTGGTGAGCGGCATGGGCAAGTCCGGGCATATCGGTGGCAAGATCGCGGCCAGCCTCGCTTCGACCGGTACGCCGGCCTTCTTTGTCCATCCCGGTGAGGCGAGTCATGGCGATCTGGGCATGATCCAGCACGATGATGTGGTGATCGCCCTGTCAAACTCGGGCGAGAGCGCGGAGTTGGTCAGCATCTTGCCGCTGATCAAACGGCGTGGTGCGTACCTGATTGCGATTACCGGCAACTCGGCATCGACCTTGGCGACCGAGGCCAATCTGCACTTGGAGGCGGCGGTGGCGCAGGAGGCGTGCCCGTTGAACCTCGCGCCGACGGCGAGTACGACGGCGGCCTTGGCGATCGGCGATGCGCTGACCGTGGCGACCTTGTACGCGCGTGGCTTTACGGCGGAGGACTTTGCCCGCACCCATCCGGGCGGTTCTTTGGGGCGCCGCCTGCTCGTCCATGTGCGCGATCTGATGCACAGCGGGACGGCCTTGCCGGTGGTGTTTGATACCGCCAGCCTGAAAGAGGCCTTGTTGGAGATGACGCAAAAAGGCCTCGGTATGACGGCGATCGTCGATGCGACGGGGGCCTTGGTGGGCATCTTTACCGATGGCGACCTGCGTCGGTGCCTGGATAAGGATGTCGATGTGCGCAGTCTGTCGATACGCGCGGCGATGAAGGCTGCGCCGCGCACGATCAGTGCCGATGCCTTGGCGGTCGAGGCGGTGGAACGGATGCAGGAATGGCGCGTCAACGGGATGTTGGCGGTCGATGCGCAGGGTCGTTTGGTCGGTGCGTTGAATATGCACGATTTGTTGCGGGCGGGGGTGGTGTGATGACCTTTACAGACGATGTTTTGCGGCGGGCGCGGCTGATTCGTGCGGTGATCTTTGATGTCGATGGCGTGCTGACCGATGGCAGCCTGTTTTTTGATAACGAGGGCCATGAGTACAAGGCCTTCAACTCGCGCGATGGCCATGGCATCAAGATGCTGCAGGCGACAGGGGTGAGCGCGGTCATCATTACCGGGCGGACTTCGAATGTGGTCTTGCACCGAGCGCGTAATCTGGGCATCACCCGTATCTACCAAGGCATCGAGGACAAGCTGGAGGCCTTTGAACAATTTTGCCGTGATGCGGATTTACGCCCGGAACAGGTGGCGTGCATTGGCGATGACCTGGTTGACCTGCCGATCCTGCGCCGCTGTGGCCTAGCGGCTACTGTGCCGGAGGCGCCGGCGGAGGTCTTGGCGCGGGTGCAGTTTGTGACTCCCCATGCCGGTGGACGCGGCGCGGCGCGGGCCTTGTGTGAGTTGATCATGCAGGCGCAAGGTCGTTGGGCGGAGCAGTTGGCGTTGTACGATCGGTGATGGTGTATGTATAGGACATGGCGCGCATATCTTCCCTTGACCTTGGTGGTGGGGGTGGCTGCGGTCTCTTTGTGGTTAAAGGATGTCTCGTTACTCGGGGTCGTGCTTGATCAGCGCGGCTTTCGTCACGAGCCGGGCATGATCATTGAGGGGCTGCGTCTTTCGGAGATTGATCGGAAATCAGGGGCAGCGCAGGTGTTGACGGCTGATCGGATGACGCATTTTTTAGATGATGACACCTTACATCTGCTTGAACCGCGTTATGATCGCGTTCAGGCGGGGGCGCCTCGCCTGCATATTGAGTCACGGCGGGGGTTGGTCTCAGAGGATCGTGATAACTTTTACTTTTTGGGTGCGGTGCGTTTGCAGCGCGATGAGGCGGGGGCGTTTGGCCTGCCCTTGCTGTTGACGACGGAGTATTTGCGGGTGATGCTCAGCGCTGATCAGGTACGAACCGATAAGCCGGTGAGCGTTAGACAGGGTAAGAATCGGATCGATGCGGGTGGCATGGAGGCGGATGGCAAGGCGCGAGCGATGATATTCACCGCGCCAGTGAGGAGTGTGTATGAAAATTAGCGTGTTATGGGCTGCCTTTGGGCTGGCGTTATGTGTGGCTGCGGCCCCTGTGTGGGCGGAAAAGGCTGACATGACGAAGTCGGTGTACCTCAATGCGGCCAATGTGCGCGTGGACGATGCGCGTAAAGTGACGGTCTTTGAGGGCGGTGCTGTGTTGACGCGGGGTAGCTTGCAGATTACGGCCGATCGTATTGAGGCCACTCAAGATGCCGCTGGCATACAGACGGGCGTGGCGTTTGGTAAACCGGCGCACTTTCGTCAAAAGGAAGAAGGCACGGCACTCATCATTGAGGGTTGGGCTGAGCGCATCGACTACGATGGCCGGGCGGAGATCGTTAAGCTCAAAGGCCAAGCCCGCGTGAAGCGCGGTGATCAGCAAGAGATGCACGGCGATAACATCGTGTACAACATGCGTAGCCAGGTGTATCAGGCCGACGGCGGTGTGGTGGCCAATACGGCCGGGCGGGTGATTGTGGTGATCCCCTCGAAGGCTCAGCCTGCACCTGAACTTGCACCTGCGGTCACGGCACCGATGCCTGCCAAGACGATTCCTGTCCTGCCGATCGCACCCAAATGAGCGTGCTGCGTGCGGTCAACTTGCGTAAGCGTTATCGCCGTCGGGAGATTTTGAGGGATGTCTCGATAGAGGTAAAAAGCGGCGAGGTGGTGGGTCTGTTGGGGCCGAACGGGGCGGGTAAGACCACCTCGTTTTATATGATGGTGGGCCTAGTGTCGGTGGATGGTGGGCAGATCTTTATTGATGACCACGATATGACGCATGAACCGGTCTATCGCCGTGCGCGTTTGGGCCTCTCCTACCTGCCGCAAGAGAGTTCAATCTTTCGCCGCATGACGGTGGCGGAGAACATCGCGGCCATCTTGGAGTTGCAGGGGCATACGGGGGCCGAATTAGAGAAGCATCTGCAATTCTTGCTGGATGACCTGCACATTGATCATCTACGCGATGCGGCGGCGACCAGCTTGTCTGGTGGTGAACGGCGGCGGGTGGAGATTGCGCGCACTTTAGCGACGCGGCCGAAGTTCGTGTTGTTTGACGAACCCTTTGCGGGTATCGATCCGATCTCGGTGAAGGACATCCAGAAGATTGTTCGTTTTTTGGTGGAGCGCGGTATTGGCGTCTTGATCACGGATCATAATGTGCGGGAAACCCTCGGGATTTGCGATCGTGCCTATATCTTGAGCGATGGGGGGGTTATCGCCTCTGGCCATCCCAGTGAGATCGTCTACAATGAAGGCGTTCGTCGTACCTATCTCGGCGAGAACTTTAGGCTCTAATTTCGAACGGTGCATGTGTGAAACAGGCCCTTCATCTTGGGTTGCAGACGCAACTCATTTTAACGCCGCAACTCCAGCAGTCTATTCGTTTGCTACAGATGTCGACGCTGGATCTCGAGCAGGAGATCAGTGAGGCCCTGCTGCAAAATCCTATGTTGGAGCGTAGCGAGCCGGGTGAGCTTGGGGATGATGCTGTCGCGGCAACGAAGGCGGAGATGGGGGGCGATACCTCGTTCACGGAAACTAGCTCGGCTACAGAGACCACCGTGAGTGCCGATGAGGTGGCGCTCGATTTAGCCTGGGGCGATAGCGGCGGCGGTGCGGGCGCGGGTGAGGATGACGAGGGTGACGCGTTTAATTTTGAGGCATCGGCCGACCTGAGTCTTCGCCAGCACCTGTTGGATCAGTTGTTGCTTACCCCGCTAGCGGAGTCGGTGCGGCAACGCGTGATCATTCTGATTGAGTCGCTGGACGAAGAGGGTTACCTAAAAACAGCGCTCGATGAATTGGCTGCCTTGTTGCCGGGGACTGCTGAGGATGAGCGAGAGAGCCTTGAGGTGGCTTTGCGGGTATTGCAGGGCTTAGATCCCGTAGGGGTGGGTGCGCAGGATCTGGGCGGATGTCTGCGTCTACAGCTACTCGCATTGCCACCTTCGATGCCGCATCGGGCGGACGCTTTGCGTCTCGTGACGGAATATCTGCCTTTGTTGGCGGAACGGGAGTATGGCCGTTTGCGGCGTGCCTTGAATCTACCGTCTGAACAGGCCTTGCTCGCGGTGCGCACCTTGTTGGCCTCGTTGAATCCGCGTCCCTGCGCCGCCTTTTCTAGCACGGCGACACAATTTGTTGTCCCGGATGTGATCGTGCGTCGGGCGGGTAAGGCCTGGCGGGTGCAACTCAATGCGGAGGCGATGCCGCGTTTGCGCGTGAATGCCTTGTACGCGGGTATCCTGCGGGAACATGGCGAGTCGCCGGCGTTGTCGGCACAGTTGCAGGAGGCGCGTTGGATGATACGCAGCGTGCAACAACGCTTTGAGACCATCTTGCGGGTGGCGCGTTTCTTGGTGACACATCAGTCGGGCTGGTTAGAGCACGGCGATATTGCCTTGCGGCCCTTGGTGTTGCGCGAGGTGGCCGATGCCTTGAGCTTGCATGAATCGACCGTTTCGCGTGCGACGACACAGAAGTACATGCTGACACCGCAAGGACTGGTAGAATTCAAACGTTTGTTCAGCAATGCCATGGCCTCGGAGGGGCATGAGGCGGCGTCGGGCCAGGCCATCAAGGCGCGTTTGCGGCAGTTGGTGGCGGCTGAAGATACGGCGCGCCCTCTGTCTGACCAGGCCTTGGCGGATGCATTAGATCAACAAGGATTTAAGCTTGCGCGCCGTACCGTGGCAAAATACCGGGAGCAGCTGCATATTTCCCCGGCGGCACAGCGCAAACGATAGGCAGCTATGTTTTTGATGTTTTAATCAGTGAAGTTCCCCCCAGCCACTTGAAAGGCTGCCGTTTTTTAATCTATAGAACAGGAGTCCATTATGAATCTTACCGTTACCGGTCATCACCTTGAGATCACCCCCGCTATCCGTAGCTATGTGGAGGGGCGTGTGCAACGCATTACGCACCATTTTGACCATGTCATCGATGTCACCGTGACCCTCAGCGTGGAGAAACTGAACCATAAGGCCGAGGCTCAGGTCCATGTGCCCGGCAAGGATATCCATGTCGAGGCCATCGAGCCGGATATGTATGCCGCCATTGACGCCCTTGAAGATAAGCTCGACCGTCAGATCGTCAGGCACAAAGAAAAAATCGGTGCGGTGCATCGTGATCAGGGTGGTATAAAACGCGCAGATCTTGGCTAAAGAGACGATGGCCTTGTCATGAATCTGATCGCACAGTGGCTGGTGCCCACCAATGTCGTGGTGGCCGACCTGTCAAGCAAGAAACGCCTGCTCGAGGTGGCAGGACAGCGGGTCGAGGCCAGCCACACGGTCTCGGCTACGGCGGTATTTGAGAGCCTGTTCGCACGCGAGAAGCTCGGTTCGACCGCGTTGGGGCATGGCATCGCTATCCCGCACGGTCGTATCAAGGGCTTGAATGAGGCGGTCTGTGTCTTTATCCGCCTGGCGACCCCGTTAGATTATGACGCGCCAGACGGGATACCGGTTGATTTGGTGTTTGTGTTGCTGGCCCCCGCGGCGGCGACCGATCTGCATCTGCAGATCTTGGCTGAACTGGCGCAGATGTTGAGCGCCAAGGCGATGCGTGAACGGCTGCGCGCGGCCCCCGATGCGGCGGCTATTTATACCTTGATCCGCGAATGGAACCCGTAAATACGCCACTTAATACGTCACTTAACGCGCCACTGATTACCGCGATTAAGCCACGGCAGACCGTCGCGGACCTTTTTCGCCTGACCGAGGCGCGTTTGCAATTGGTTTGGCTGGCGGGCGCGGTGGGTGCGGAGCGTGAACTGGGCGCCGATACCGTGTATCGGCCCACCCTGGCCTTGTTGGGTCATGCGGATATGTTGGAGCCAGGGCGCTTACAGGTCTTGGGTTCGACTGAGATGCGCCTGATCGCGTCGCTAGGGCCCGAGGCCCAACAGCAGGCGATCCAGGCCTTGTTCTCGCTCGATAGCGCGGCCATCTTCATTGCCAATGCGGCGGAGGTCCCGTCCCTGTTTTTGCAGTACGCCGAGCAAACGAACACCGCCTTGATCGTGGCCGGGGTGACGACGGCGGCGGCGGTGCGCGGCCTTAATCATCAATTGAGCCGCTCGTTGGCGCCCTACGCCGTGGTCCATGGGGTGTTGATGGAGGTCTCCGGTCTCGGGGTCTTGATCACCGGCGACCCGGCCATCGGCAAGAGCGAGCTGGCGCTGGAGTTGGTCTCGCGTGGCCATCGGTTGGTGGCCGACGATGCGGTGGAGCTACACGCGACCTCGCCCGAGACCTTGGAGGGGCGTAGTCCCACGCTGTTGCGCGACTTTATGGAGGTGCGCGGCTTGGGGCTGCTCAATATTCGTCTGATGTTTGGCGAGGCCGCCGTCAAGCATAGCCTCCCGCTGAAGCTGATCGTGCAGCTGATGCCGGCCGATGCGTGGGACGCGTCTAATCGCTTCGATATGCAGGCCGATCTGTGCCATATCTTGGAGATTGCGGTGCCCAAGGTGCGTCTGCCGGTGGCGGTGGGGCGTAACTTGGCGGTCTTGGTGGAGGTCGCCGTGCGCAACTATGTCTTGCAACAGCGCGGCTATAACAGTGGTGAGGATTTCGCCCGTCGGCAACGCGAGCAGATGGTCTTAGAGGACGACTAGCCTATGCGTATCATCATCCTCACCGGCCAGTCGGGCGCGGGCAAGAGCGTGGCCTTGCATCTGTTGGAGGACGAGGGCTTCTATTGCGTCGATAACCTGCCCGCCAGTGTGTTGCTGGCCACGGTGGCGGTCTTGCAGGCGGCGGGTCATGCGCAGGTCGCCGTTGGGGTGGATGCGCGTGGACAATCGAATCTGACCGAGGCGGTGGCGGCTATCGAGGCTTTACGGGCGGAACACGCCGTGCAGGTGGTGTTTTTGGAGGCGAGTGAGGCGTGTTTGTTGCGGCGCTTTTCAGAGACGCGCCGTCGCCATCCGCTGCATCTGGGTGATAAGGCGCTGGGCGAGTGCATCGCTGATGAACGGGAGATGCTGAGTGACCTCGCCGCCGTGGGACGTCGCATCGACACCAGTGGCGTGACCGCCAATGCCTTACGCGCGTGGTTGAAGGGCTTTCTCGCCATCGGGGGTGGGGCGTTTACCGTGGTCTTTGAGTCGTTCGGCTTTAAGCACAGCCTGCCGTTGGATACCGACCTGCTCTACGATGTGCGCTGTCTCGTCAACCCACATTACCGCACCGAGTTGCGTCCTTTGACGGGACGTGACGCGCCGGTGGCGGCGTTCTTGGCGGCGGATAGCGAGGTGCAAGCGATGTTGGCCGACATTCAGGGTTTTCTGACGCGCTGGCTGCCGGTCTATGTCGCCGATAATCGCGCCTATCTCACTGTCGCGCTGGGGTGTACCGGCGGTCAGCACCGTTCGGTGTGGTTTGCTGAGACCTTGGCGGCATCGTTTGGCGCGTCGTATCAGGTGTTGGTGCGGCATCGGGATCTGCCGCCATGAGCGCGGGTTTACGCGTGGGCGACTATGGCGTCGCGCTGTTGGGTCTCGCGCTCATCGGCGTGTTGGCCTTGCAACGACCGACAGGCGACGGTCGTCTTGTGGTGCGGCAGGCGGGGCAGGTCTTTAAGGCGGTGGATGCGCGGCTTAATCAAGAGATCCGTGTGCCGGGGCCGTTGGGTATCACGGTGGTCGAGGTACGGGATGGGCGCGTGCGGGTGGCCTCTGACCCTTCGCCACGACAGTTGTGTGTGCGGCAAGGTTGGCTGGGGGCGGGCGAGGCGGCGCTGTGTCTGCCTAATCGGGTGAGTGTGGAATGGGGACGACTGGCCTATGACAGCCTCGGTTATTGAGATCATCCCCAGCGCGCTAGATCGCCGTCTCGCCGCGCTGGCTGCGGTGGCGGTGGGCTTGACACTGGTCGAGGCCGCTATCCCGTTGCCGTTGCCGGGCATCAAGCCGGGGCTGGCCAATATCGTGACGCTGATCGTGTTGTGGCGTTGGGGCTGGCGGGCGGCGGCGTGGGTGTCGGTGCTGCGTATCATCGCCGGTGCGCTGGCCTTGGGCACTTTTTTGACGCCCTCGTTTGTGTTGAGTCTGAGCGGTGGCGTGGCGAGCCTGCTGGTGTTGGCCTGGGCGGTCTATCTGCCCCGGCGTTGGTTCGGCCCCGTCAGCCTGTCGGTGCTGGCGGGTTTTGCGCATATCGCGGCGCAGTTGGCGGTGGCCAATCTGTGGCTGATGCCGCACATTAGTCTGGTGGGCTTGTTGCCGGTTTTTCTTAGCGCGGCGTGGTTGACCGGGGTGGTCAACGGCCTCGTGGTGATGCGTTTATTACAGCAGGAGGTCTCATGAAACACATCGCTCTGGCCTTAACCGGTGCGTCGGGCGCGGCCTATGGTTTGCGCCTGTTGCAGTGTCTGTTGGCCGCCGAGTGTCGCGTCAGCCTGATGTTGACGCAGGCGGCGCGGATCGTGATTAAACAGGAGTTGGCGCTGACCTTGCCGACCGATACGCAGACCTTGGCGGTATTTCTGCGTGAACGCTACGGGGCGGGTGGCGAGTTGACCGTGTATGGTGAAAAAGAATGGTTTTCACCCTTGGCATCGGGCACGGGCGCGGCGGACGCGATGGTGGTCTGCCCGTGTACGATGGGCGCGTTGGCGGCGATCGCACATGGCTTGTCAGACAACCTGATGGAACGCGCCGCCGATGTGATGTTGAAAGAGCGCCGGCTGCTGGTCTTAGTGCCGCGTGAGACGCCGTTCTCGTTGATTCATCTACGCAATATGACCTTGTTGGCCGAGGCTGGCGCGGTCATCTTGCCGGCCAATCCCGGTTTTTATCAGCATCCGCAGGGCGTGGCGGATATTATTGATTTTCTCGTTGCCCGCATCTTAGATCAACTCGGTGTGGCGCAGTCGTTGTTGCCGCGCTGGGGCGACCCTGTCATTGAAAAGGAATGAGTATGTTAGCGATCCCGACTCCCGAGGCCTTGATCACCCAGTTTGACCGCGCCTTGCGCACCGTTTTTGCGAGCGCACAGACGCGTCGTCCCTACCCCGATGCCGGTCTGCCGGAGGCCGCGATGAGTGAGGCCGAACGCGCCCACGCCGCCGGCTTGATGCGGGTGAATCATTGTGGTGAGGTGTGCGCGCAGGCGCTCTACGCCGGTCAGGCCTTGACGGCGCGTAATCCGGTGGCGCAACAGGCCTTGCTGGAGGCGGCCGAGGAAGAGACCGAACATTTGGCGTGGTGCGAGAAACGGCTTGATGCCTTGGGCAGCCATAAGAGCGTGTTTAACCCGCTGTGGTATGCCGGTTCGTTTGGGCTAGGCGTGTTGGCCGGGGCCTTGGGCGATAAGTGGAATCTGGGTTTTTTGGCCGAGACGGAGCGGCAGGTGGAGGGGCATTTGGACAGCCATCTCAGCCATCTGGGTCACATCAATCCGCTGCCGGCGCAGGATGCCAAGAGCCGCGCCGTGGTGGAACAGATGAAGGCGGATGAGATCAAGCACGCTCACACCGCCGTGGCGCATGGCGGTGCGGAACTGCCGTTGCCGGTGCGGCAGGCGATGCAGGCGACCTCTAAGATTATGACCGCATTAGCCTATCGGATCTGAGGCGTCCTCGATGATCTCGAAGTCGTGCGTTATCACGGCGGTTTTGCCCATGATGATGCTGGCGGAACAATATTTCTCGGCGGATAGTTTGATCGCCCGTTCGACCACCTCGGGTTTTAGCCCCGTGCCGCGCACGGTGAAGTGCATGTGGATTTTGGTGAAGACCTTGGGGTGATCGTCGGCGCGCTCGGCCTCGATGCTGACCTCGCACGCAGTTACGGCCTGGCGGCTCTTTTTCAAGATTAGGATGACATCGACCGAGGTGCAGCCGCCGGTGCCCATCAATAATAATTCCATCGGCCGTGGGCCAAGATTGCGGCCGCCGATCGCCGGTGCGCCGTCCATGATGACGGCGTGGCCGCTGTCGGCCTCGGCCATGAAGCAGACATCTTCGACCCATTTGACGCGTGTTTTCATTGTGTGTTCCTTTCCTTGTGGTGGATGAGGCGATGCAGGCCATACCAGATGCGGCCTATGGCCTCGTGGCTGGCGTGGTAGCTGTGTTTGAGATACCCTCCGTTGGGCAGGAAGTCGAGCGGGGTGGTCGGCGCGGTGTTGACAAAGCCCGTGCCGGCCGGGACGACCACCAGCCCGGCGCGCTCAAACTCGGGGATGGCGCGGGGCAGGTGCCAGGCTTGGCTGACGAGGTAGATACGCCCGATGCCGGCGGCCTTGAGTTGCTGGGCGGAATAGAGGGCGTTTTCGCGCGTGTTGTTAGAGCGGCCTTCGACCCAGCGCACGGGGGTGTGGAAGTCGCGCTCTAGCACCGTCTTCATAATGAGCGCCTCGGCGGGGCCGCCATCGGGCGCGCCGCCGCTGACCAAGAGGGGTTTGTGGACGCGCTGCGCCAGCCACGCGCCGTAATGCAGGCGTTCCAAGGCCTCGCCCTTGATGCTGTCGTTGCCAAACTCGGGCGCGTGGCGATATTTTCCACCGCCTAAGATGACGATGGCGTCGGCCTCGTGACCCGTCGGGTTGACGAGCGGGGCGGCCTCAAACGCGGCCAAGTAGCGTTTGGCGACATAGGGCGTGGAGAGTAGCCATAAGCCGATAAATGAGAAGATAATCAGTATCTTGCCTAGCGTTCGCCGACGGCGCATCAGCCATAAGCCGATGAGTGCCAACAGCAAGAGGTTGAGCGGCGGCAACAGCAGCACGGCCAGGAGGTTAGTGATCAGCCAAGAGGTGTTCATAGGGGCGCATTATCCCCGAGATGGGTTTTTCTGTGAATGCGTTTGACAGGGCATGGGGTATTCCTCTACAATCGCCCGCTTTCCCAGATTCATCGGTTCGTTGCGCGTGGTTTTTGGTTGCACGGGCTATTTTTATAAGATTTAGTAAGATTAAGGACAGGCCATGAAGACCTTTTCCGCTAAGCCGCTCGAAGTTGTACACGGCTGGTTCGTAGTTGATGCCCATGACAAGGTGCTCGGTCGCCTTGCCTCCGAGATTGCCCGCCGTTTACGCGGCAAGCATAAGCCTATCTATACGCCGCACTGCGATACCGGCGACTTCATCGTCGTCGTCAACGCTGAGAAGATGCGTGTGACCGGCGACAAGTCGGATGGCAAGATTTACTATCGCCACACGACCTACCCGGGCGGTATCCGTGAGACGACCTTTGCACAAATGCAGGCTAAGCATCCGGGCCGTGCCTTGGAAAAGGCCGTGAAGGGTATGTTGCCGAAGGGCCCGTTGGGCTACGCGATGTTGAAAAAACTCAAGGTCTATGCCGGTGGCGAACATCCGCACGCTGCGCAACAACCGCAAACTCTGTCTATTTAAGGTGCGCACATGATTGGTGAATATTATTACGGGACCGGCCGCCGCAAGAGCTCGGTCGCTCGCGTCTTTGTTAAGACAGGCTCTGGCCAGATCGTCGTCAACGGTAAGCCGGTAGACGAATACTTTGCCCGCGAGACCGGCCGTATGGTCGTGCGTCAGCCTTTGGTCCTGACCGAGCGCGTCAGCAGTTTTGACATCATGGTCAATGTCCATGGCGGCGGCGAATCCGGTCAAGCCGGCGCGGTGCGCCACGGCATCACCCGTGCCCTGATCGACTTTGACGCGGCCCTCAAGCCGTCGCTCAAGGCCGCTGGTCTCGTCACCCGCGATGCCCGTGAGGTTGAGCGTAAGAAGGTCGGCCTGCGTAAGGCGCGCCGTCGTAAGCAGTTCTCCAAGCGTTAATTTCAACAGCGTTAATCTTTTTTCGGATTACGCTGGTCTGCAAAAAAGCCGCCCGCGATGGCGGCTTTTTTGTGTCTGGTATATTCTCGCGTCTTTAGGATTAGCACATGGCAAAACACATGGAAAAACACATGGAAAAAAACATGATCAAGGTAGGCATTGTGGGCGGCACCGGGTATACCGGCGTCGAGTTGTTGCGTTTATTGGCGCAGCATCCGGAGGTTGAATTGACCGCGATCACCTCGCGTAAAGAGGCGGGGATGCCGGTGGCTGAGATGTTCCCGTCCTTGCGCGGGCGCGTTGATCTGGCCTTCTCCACGCCCGATGACGCGCCGCTACGGCAATGCGATGTGGTCTTCTTTGCGACCCCGAACGGCGTGGCGATGGGGCAGACGCGTGCCTTGTTGGATGCGGGCGTGAAGGTGATCGACCTCGCCGCCGATTTTCGGATTCAAGATATCGGCGTGTGGTCTAAGTGGTATGGCATGGAACATGCCTGCCCGGATCTCGTCGCTGAGGCGGTCTATGGCCTACCGGAGATCAACCGCGCGGCGGTCAAAGGGGCGCGTCTCATCGCCAATCCCGGTTGTTATCCGACCGCCGTGCAATTAGGCTTTTTGCCTTTGCTAGAGGCCGGGCTTATCGATACGAACAGCCTGATCGCCGATTGCAAATCGGGCGTGTCGGGGGCGGGGCGTAAGGCCGAGGTGGGCGCGTTATTTGCCGAGGCCGCCGATAACTTTAAGGCCTACGCGGTGGCCGGTCATCGCCATCAACCCGAGATCCGCCAAGGCCTAACGCACATGGCGGGGCAGGATTGCAACCTCACTTTCGTGCCGCACCTGACGCCGTTGATTCGTGGTATCCACGCCACGCTGTACGCCAAGCTGACTCAGGATGTGGACCTGCAAGCCCTGTTTGAAAAACGCTATGCGGGGGAGTATTTCGTCGATGTCTTGCCGGCGGGGGCGCATCCCGAAACCCGTTCGGTGCGCGCCTCGAATATCTGTCGCATCGCTGTGCATAGGCCGCAGGGCGGCGATACCGTGGTCATCTTGTCGGTCATCGACAACCTCGTCAAAGGCGCGGCCGGCCAAGCGGTGCAAAATATGAATGTGTTGTTTGGGCTTGAAGAATCGCTAGGACTGACCCAGATACCGGTCATGCCGTGATTGACGGCGTGCCCGTTTCTATAGTATAGTAAATTAGTCAACTTTTATTGGAGTACACCATGACCACCGCCACCGCTACTGAAGCCCTGCCGTTAAACTTTACCGACAACGCCGCGACCAAGGTTAAAAACCTGATCGAAGAAGAAGGCAACGAGGCGCTGAAGCTGCGCGTCTTCGTGACCGGTGGCGGTTGTTCGGGCTTCCAATATGGCTTCACCTTTGACGAGGTGCAAAACGACGACGACTTCACCATGGAGAAGAACGGCGTAACCTTGCTGATCGACTCGATGAGCATGCAATATATGAACGGTGCGGAGATCGACTACACCGAGGGCTTGGAAGGCGCGCAGTTCGTCATCCGTAACCCGACCGCCGTGTCCACCTGCGGTTGTGGTTCGTCGTTCTCGGTTTAAGCGAGATTTTGCGGCATAACGAGGGCGGCGCAGGCCGCTCTTGTCGTTTCTGAGGGAGCTGGTTATGACAGAAAATATCAAGACCGTGGCCTGTCCGACCTGCTCGGCGGCGGTGGAGTGGCGGATTGAGAACGCCTTTCGCCCCTTTTGCTCGCAGCGCTGTAAGTTGATCGATCTAGGCGCGTGGGGCAACGAAGATTATCGCGTACCAACCGAGGATGGGCTAGGCGAGGATCAGGCGCACGCGCTTTAAAGTGATTTAGCCCCGTGTTTAGCCGCGTACCGGTTCGATGATCGCGTCGAGGTTGAGGTCGTCGCAGTATGTGAGGAAATCGCCGCGCAGGGTGGAGATGTGCGCGTCAGCGGGGATGCCGACGGTCATCATGACCGAGAACATCGGCGTGCCGGTGTGCGGCGCGGGGTAGGTGTCGGTGATGACCTCTTCGATGTTGATGCCCTGACCGGCAAAGAAATCGGCCAAGCGGTGGACGATGCCGGGGTGGTCCATGGAGACGACCTCGACCCGGTAGGGGACTAGCGGGTGTTTGCGCGGCGCGTGTTTGGTGCGCTTGTGTAAGAGGGCGAGGCCGAGGTCTGCGCCGAGGCTGTCGATGCGGTCTTCGAGTTTTTGCAGCGCGTTCCACGGCCCGGAGAGCAACATGAGGAAGGCGAAATGGCCGCCCAGCACCGACATGCGTGATTCTTCGATATTGCAACCTGAATCCAAGATGCGGGCGGTGAAGTCTTTGACCAGGCCGGTGCGGTCTTCGCCGGTGGCGGTGATGACGAGGTATTCCGCTGCTGTGTGGATCGGGGCGGTGGTTGGGTCGGTGGTTGGGTCGGTGGGCGTAATGGAGAAGATGCTCATGGTTGTGGTCTCAAGGATAGAGGGCGTGATTGTAACGGGCTATGCCGATTGTATGTCACCGTCGTGATAAAACCAGTGCCCGTCGATGCGCTCAAAACGGCTGATCTCGTGCAGGCGGTGGGCGCGACCGTTGATCTTATAACGGGCGATGAATTCGACCGTGGCGTGATCGGCGTCGTGTTGGGTATGGTGTTGGATGCTGAGGCCTAGCCATTGTGGCGCGGGATCTTCGTCTAGGTCTAAGTGGGTCGGACGCGTCGCGGGGTGCCAAGTGGCCAAGAGCCAGGCCGTGTCTTTGCGGCAGTAGGCGCTGTAGCGGGAGCGCATCAGATGCTCGGCGTCGGGCACGGCTGCGACCGCCGCCTCGGCAACCGCTAGAAAGCGACCGCAACAGCGTTCAAAGGGCTGCGGTTTTCCGCAGGGGCAGTGTGTGTTGGGCATGCTGGTCGTGGGCGCAGTGGGTATTTAAGGGGCAGCCCGCGCAACGCGGCGTGGGGCGACAATGGTGTTTTCCGAGCGCGACGATGAGGGCGTGGTATTCGTTGAAGAGGGCGAGGTCGGTGGGTAATGCGGCTTGAAAATAGGCTTGGATGGCGGCGTAGGTCTCGTTACCGCGTAATAATCCGAGGCGTGTAAAGCTGCGCCGCGTGTAGGTGTCAACGACGAAGCTGGGCCGTTCTAAGGCGTAGAGCAGGATGGAATCGGCGGTCTCGGCGCCGACACCGTTGATGGTCAAGAGGCGGTCGCGCAGTTCTGCTGCTGTGCCTTGCTGGGCGAGGCGTTCGGGGGCGTCGGCCACGCCGGCGTCATACAGAGATTGGCAGAGGGCTTTGAGCCGTCGCGCCTTGACATTGAAATAACCGGCCGGGCGGATGAGGGCGGCCAGCGTGTCGTGATCTAACGCGAGGATGGCGGCCACGCTGAGCGCGTCGGCGGTCTTTAAGGCTTTGATGGCGCGTTGGACATTCGTCCACGCGGTGTTTTGGGTGAGGATGGCGCCGACCATGACCTCGAACGGGGTCTCGGCGGGCCACCAGTGTTGCGCGCCAAAATGGGCCAAAAGGGTGTCGTGTAGGCGCATCAAGGTCATGGCTTCGATGCTACCATCATGACATGCAAACAGAACGGGTACGGATAGACAAATGGCTCTGGGCGGCGCGCTTTTTTAAGACGCGTAACCTTGCCGCGCAGGCGGTGGAGGCGGGCCGGGTCAAGCTGAATGGCGAACGCGCAAAGCCGGCCAAGGAGGTTCGTGTTGACGATCTTTTGGAGGTTCGTAACGCGGAGGTGGCGTGGCAGGTGACGGTGAGTCTCGTGTCGAGCCAACGCGCTGCGGCACCGATCGCGCGCACGCTGTATGCCGAGACGGCGGCCAGTATCGAGGCGCGTGCGCTGGCGGCGGCGCAGCGTCGTTTACAGCGCGAGCCGGCGGCCGATCTGCATGGCCGTCCGACCAAGCGCGATCGTCGTATGATTCATCGTTTTAGTGAATGAGTGTTATGAAAACCTATGATTTGATTGTGGTCGGTGGCGGGGTCTCTGGATTGGTGGCGGCCTCGCATGCAGCGGGTTTGGGGCGTTCGGTCGTGCTGTTAGAGGCAGAAAATCGCGTCGGCGGCTGCATCGAGAGCTGGCGACCGCAGGCCGATTTTTGGCTAGAACTCGGTGCGCATACGGCGTACAACTCCTACGGGGCTTTACTTGACGCATTGGCGGCGCGGGGGCGGATGGCGGAATTGTTACCGCGTGAGAAGGCGGGCTACTTCTTTATGGAAGACGGTCGCGCCGTCTCACCCCTTAAACGATTGGGCGTTTTAGAACTCTTGGCGCATCTGCCCTTTGGACTTTTCAAGGCCAAGGCGCGGGCCTCGGTGGGCGCGTATTACCGTGCCTTGATGGGGGCGGGCAATTATCAGCGACTCCTCGCGCCGGCCTTTGCGGCGGTGTTGTCGCAGGAGGCGGAGGCGTATCCGGCCGCGTGGTTGTTCCGTAAGAAGCCGCGACTAAAGAGCGCGCCGCGCAAGTATAGTTTTTCCGGTGGTCTGCAAGGCTTGATGGAGGCGTTGACGGAGGGCGCACCGTTTGAGACGCGCACGGGGGCGGCGGTCAGCACAATCGAACGCGATGCGGAAGGCTTTGTACTGAGCGTTGGGGGCGAACAATTACGCTGTCGCACGCTTGTTTTGGCTACGCCGGTTGATGTGGCGGCGCGCTTAGTGCAGCCGCTATTGCCGGGGCTGGCCGCGCAGATGGCGCAGATTGCGATGCTCTCCATCGAGACGCTGGCGGTCGTCGTGCCTCGGGAGGCGGTCACGCTACCCGTTTTGGCGGGGCTGATCGGCGCGGACGATGCGTATTTCTCGGTTGTCAGTCGTGACCCCGTGCCGCATCCCTCGTTGCGCGGCTTCACCTTCCACTTCAAGCCGGGGCTGTTGGATCGTGCCAGGAAACTGGCCGTGGTGGCGCGGGTGTTGCAGGTGGCGCCGGAGGCGTTTGTTGCCGTGCAGGAAAAGACCAATCGCCTGCCCGCCTTGCAGGTGGAACACCTAGATTTGGTGCTGGAGGTCGATCGGGTGACGCACGATCAGCCTATCGCCCTGGTGGGGAATTATCTCAATGGCCTGTCGATCGGGGACTGCGCCGAGCGGGCGGTGCGCGAGGCGGAACGCTTAGGAGGCGGTGTATGAAAACGGTGTTAATTCCCCTCGCGGAGGGTTTTGAAGAGCTAGAGGCGGTGACGATTATTGACCTGTTACGGCGGGCGGAGATGGAGGTGCTGGTGGCGGGCTTACAGGTCGGTGCGATCACGGGTAGTCGCGGTGTGGTGATCATGCCGGATGTGGCCTTGGATGCGGTGTTGCAACGCGATTTTGATATGGTGGCCCTGCCCGGCGGTCTGCCGGGGGCGGCGCATCTGCGCGACGATGCGCGGCTGCAGGCGCTCCTTAAACGCCACGCAGCGGCGGGGGCGTACACGGCGGCGATCTGCGCCGCGCCGATGGCCTTGGCGCAGGCGGGTCTGTTGGTCGGGCGGCGTGTAACGGCGTATCCGGGCGTGTTGGCGGGCCTGGGTTTGCTGGATGCGAACGCGGCGGTGGTCGTTGATGGGCGCGTGATTACCTCGCGCGGGCCGGGTACGGCGATGGATTTTGCGCTGACCTTGATTGAGGTGCTGCTTGGGCGTGAACGGCGTGCGGCGGTCGAGGCGGGGTTGGTGCGATGATCGCTCTGCCTTTGGCGCGGGCGGCTTGGCCTAAAGATACGCCTAAAGACGGGTTTGCGGGGGTGCTCAAACGCGAGATCGAGGCCTTGCCACGGGGCAGCCTGCCGTTGGCGCAGGCGGTGTCGTGGCCGGTTGATGAACGCGACCTGCGCGTTATGGTGATGGGCGCGGAGGCGGTGGACGGCCAGATCCACGCCCGCATCGGGGTGTTCTTCGGCGAGATCATCGCGGGCTGTAGTTGCGGTGACGAACCGCAGATGCGCGCGGCCTATGCCGAGTTGGCGGTGTTGATTGCGGCCGACGCGACGGCCGTGTTTAGCCCGCTTTGACCTCTTCGCGCAGGGTGCGGTAGAGTCGCCAACGCTGGCGATTTATCGTGCCGGCCTCGACGGCGGCCGTGATGGCGCAGCCGGGTTCTTTGAGGTGGCGGCAGTTGTAGAAGCGACACTGGCCGATCAGCGGGGTGAATTCGGGGAAGGCGTTGGTGAGGCTGTCGACGGTGAGGTGGGCGAGGCCGAAGGCCTGCATCCCAGGGGAGTCGATCAGGAGACCGCCACCGGGCAGGGCGTGGCTGCGGGTGTGGGTGGTGGTGTGACGACCCGCGTCGAGCGCGGTGGAGATCGTGCCGGTGACGGCGTTGGCCTCGGGGCAGAGGGCGTTGAGCAGGGTGCTTTTGCCGACCCCGGAGGCGCCGACGAGGACGGAAACGCGATCTTTAAGGTGTGCTTTTAAGGCGCTGAGATCGCCGTGCGCGGAGGTGCTGAGTACGCGATAGCCTAGACGGGCGTAATACTGGAGCTGCTCGGCATAGGCTTTGGTCTCGGGTAGATCAGCCTTGTTGATGACGATGAGGACTTCGATTGTGGCAACGACCGGGGTAACACCGGTGGCAACCCCAGCGGCGATCTCGGTGGCGATCAAGCAGCGGTCGAGGAGTTCGGGCAACGGGGCCGGACTGGCGGCGACGACCAAGACGGCGAGATCGACATTGGCGGCGATCAGCTTGCTGCGCAGTTCGTCGGAGCGGTAGAGCAGGTTACGGCGTGGCAAGATCCGTTCGATCACGCCCTCGGTTGCACCTATCGGGGTGATCTCAACCGCGTCGTGACACGCGACGCCGCCTTGTTTGCCACGGATGACGCAATCGTAGCGTTGGCCGTCCTCCGTGACCACGCCAAAGCGTTTGCCGTGGGCGGCGGCTATATGACCCAATAGCGCATGACCTAACACGCGTTACAGGTCAAATAGCGCGTCTATCTTGGCGGCGCAGATGAAGTCGGACTCGGACAGGCCGCCGATGGCGTGGGTGATGTATTCGACTTGGCAGGTGTTCCAGCCGACGGCGAGGTCGGGATGGTGGCCTTGTTGGTGCGAGACCCACGCGATGGCGTTGACGAAGGTCATGGTGACATAGTGATCGTTAAACTGGAACGCGCGCCGTAACTTGCCGCCTTCGACCTGCCATGCCGGGTCGAGCTTGGGCATGAGGGCGGTGATCTCGGCGGTGGTCAGCGGTGGGATGCCGCCTTCGCAGGGTTTACATTTGCCTTTGGCAAGGTCGCAAAAAACTTCACTCATGATGGACTCACTTAAATTTGTAGAATTGGGCGTTGAGGTGGGCGGTCAGGTCGGCTTCGTCCTCGGGGAACAGGTCTAGGGCGAGCATGGCGTTGCAGGCGGCGACCTGTTGACCGAGGTGGTTGAGGGATTTGACCTTGCGGTTGGCGCGGGTGTACATCTGGCCGCCGTTGCCGTTGAACTTGGCGGCGTGACAGGCGGTGCATTTTTGTTCGTGTAGCGCCTTGCCTTGCGCGGCATTGCCGGAGGCAAGGGCGGGGCTGGTGCTTAAGACGGTTAGCGCGAGTAGGATGATGATGCGTTTCATGGCGTTGCTCCTCTAGGGTTTGATGCGTTCTAATTGACCGATGCGTTCGGTGGGTTGGGGATGCGAATTGTAAAACAGGGCGTAGAACGGGTCGGGCGTTAAGGTGGAGGCGTTCTCTTTGTAGAGCCGTAAAAGCGCAGAGATCAATGCGGCGGCGCTGCTGTGTTGGGCGGCGTAGCGGTCGGCCTCAAACTCGTGGCGGCGGGAACTGGCCGAGAACACGGGTGAGAAGGGGAAGGTGAAGACGGGTAGCACCAAGAAGAACAGGGCCAAGGCGGTCGCGTCGGTGAGGGTGCTGACGCCGAAGCTGGCGTAAAACGCGGGCATGGCCTTGAGTTGGGCGAGTAGATAGAGCAGGCCTAGGCTGAGGGCGAACATAACGGCGAGGCGTTTACGGATGTGTTGATGGTGGGCGTGGCCGAGTTCGTGCGCTAAGACGGCCTCGGTTTGTGCGGGATCGAGTTGGTTTAAGAGGGTGTCGTAGAACACGACGCGGCGTGAACGGCCTAGGCCGGTGAAATAGGCGTTGCCGTGGCTGCTGCGGCGCGAGCCGTCCATGACGAAGACGCCAGCACTATGAAAGCCGCAGCGCTGTAAGAGGGCTTCGATGCGGGTTTTTAGTTCGCCGTCGGCGAGCGGGGTGAATTTGTTAAAGAGGGGCGCGATGAGGGTGGGATAAAGCGCCAGCAGGGTGAGGTTGAATCCCGCCCAGACCAGCCAAGTCCATAGCCACCAGTGTGCGCCGGCTTGGCCCATGAGCCATAGCACGGTCAAGAGCAGCGGGACGCCGATGGCGAGGCCGACGAGGGTTTGGCGTAGGAGGTCGATGAGGTAGCCGCGCGCGGTTTGGCGGTTGAACCCAAAACGGGCGTCGATGACGAATTGCCGCCAGAGGTCGAACGGCAGGTCGACGAGGGCGGAGACTATGCCGAGGCTGAGGAGGAGGCCCGCGCCCTGCCAGAGCGCGTCGGTGGTGATGGGTGCGCCTTGGTCGTACAGCCATTGCAGGCCGCCCATGAGGGTGAGCGTCAATAGCAGGCTGGCCTCGGCGAAGAGTTGCAGACGGGCGAGGCGGGTCTTGGCTAGGGTGTAATCGGCGGCCTTTTGGTGAGTATCGAGCGTGATGTCGTTGGCGAAGGCCGTCGGGACGGCGGCTCGGTGGCGGGTGACATGGCGCATCTGCCGCGTGGCCAGCCCATAGCGCAACGCGAGACCGGCGCCAAAAAAGAGGATAAAGAGGAGCGTGAGGCTGTGCATGACTTTTGTGCGCGCGAGGATGACCGTAGTGATAGATATAGGCGACCGATTATGCCACAATCATGCACCCCTTCCGTAAGCGCGTGCTATGCCCAAAGATAATACCCATCTAGTCTGGATCGACATGGAAATGACTGGCTTAAAACCAGATTCCGATCGCATCATTGAAATTGCCTTAGTGGTGACGGATAAAGATCTGGTCGTGGTCGAGGAGGGGCCGGTCTTGGCTGTGCATCAATCGGATGCGGTGTTGGCCGGCATGGATAAATGGAACCAGAGCACGCATGGCAAGTCGGGTCTCATCGAGCGCGTCAAGGCATCGGTTTTAGATGAGGCGGTCGCCGAAGCCGAGATGTTGCGGTTTATGCAGCGGCATGTGGCGGCGCGCGTTTCGCCCATGTGTGGTAACTCCATCTGCCAAGATCGCCGTTTCCTGGCGCGTTATATGCCTAAGCTGGAAGACTGGTTCCATTATCGCAATCTCGATGTCTCCACCTTAAAAGAGCTGGCCAAACGCTGGAAACCGGCTGCGTTGAACGGTTTTGAGAAAGAAAACAAACATACTGCATTGGCCGACATCTATGAGTCGATCAATGAACTGAAACACTATCGCGAGTCGTTTATTCAGCTTGCAGTTCCCGCCTCCGCGGGAATGACATGATTTTATCTTAGTAGGAATATCCCCATGGAACAAGGTACGGCTTTTGAATGTCAGGTTATCCCGCGCGTCCCGGCGCGCCTGCAACGCTTACACGAGTTGGCGGACAATTTATGGTATGGCTGGGAGAAGCCGGCGCGTAGCCTGTTCTCGCGCCTGCAACCCAAGTTATGGGAGGCCGTCGGGCATAATCCTAAGGCCTTCTTGAAGCGCATTGATGAGAGTCGTTTAGAGGAGGCTGCTAAGGATTATGTTTTCCTCGATAACTATAACCGGGTGTTGTCATCTTTTGATACTTACATGGGGTCAGCGCTGGAGCGTAATGCAGACCTGAAGTTTAAAGAGGATGATTTGATTGCCTACTTTTGCGCCGAGTTTGGTATCCATGAAAGTTTTCCGGTGTATTCCGGTGGACTCGGGATATTGGCGGGCGACCATTGCAAGACGGCCTCTGACCTGCGTCTGCCCTTCGTGGCGGTGGGCTTGTTGTATCGTCAAGGGTATTTTTCGCAACGCATCGATGGCGATGGGGCGCAGATTGCGACCTACGCGGATTCCAATTTTGAGGATCTGCCTATCAGCCCGGCGATGCGCTCGGATGGTACTGAGGTGCATGTGCAGATCGAATTCCCGGGGCGGATAGTAGAGGCCAAGGTTTGGCGGGCAAAGGTTGGGCATATCTCTTTGTATCTGCTGGACACGAATCTGGAATGCAACCAAGAGACGGATCGTCACATTACACACCAGCTCTATGGCGGCGATAAACACACCCGTATCCAGCAAGAGATCGTGTTGGGCATCGGCGGGATGCGCGCCTTGCGCGAGCTGGGTAAGAAACCAACGGTGTTTCACATGAACGAGGGTCATGCGGCCTTCTTGGTGTTGGAACGCATGCGTCAGAAGGTGAAGGCGGGGCTGTCGTACGAAGCGGCGATTGAGGCCGTAGCGGCCAATACGGTGTTTACGACACATACGCCGGTACCGGCGGGTCATGATCACTTTCCTGCGGCGATGATCTGGGATTATCTCTCGCAGTGTTGTACCGATTTAGGGGTGGGTCACGAGAAATTTATGCGTCTCGGTGGCGGCGGTAGTGATTTTAATATGACGCGTTTGGCCCTCATAGTCTCGCGTTATCATAATGGTGTGTCGCGCATCCATGGGGGGGTGTCATCGCAGATCTTGTCGGATATGTGGCCGCAGATCCGGCCGGAAGAATCTCCGATGGATTACATCACCAATGGCGTTCATGTCCCCACCTTCTTGGCCGAGGAATGGCAGGCCTTGTTCGATAGCCAATTGGGCTATGAGTGGCGTCGACGCATGACGGAGGTGAGTTATTGGCAACGCTTGGATGACCTGTCTGATCACCAGTTCTGGACGGTACATCAGGCGCTCAAGTCGCAGTTGTTGCAATATGTGCGTGGGGTGCTAACTCAACAGCACCTGCGTAATCATGGTTCTCCTGCACACTTGGACCGTATCTTGAAGCTGGCCGATCCGCTCAATCCAAATGTCTTGGTGATTGGCTTCGCGCGCCGTTTTGCGACCTACAAGCGCGCGGCCCTGCTATTTGAAAACATGGATTGGTTGCGTAGTTTAGTGAACGAGGCCGACCGCCCGGTGCTGTTCCTCTTCGCCGGTAAGGCTCACCCCGCGGATCGTCCGGGTCAGGAGCTCATTAGACGCGTCCATCAACTGTCGTGTCAGCCAGAGTTTGAGGGCAAGATCTTGATGTTGGAAGGCTATGATCTAAACCTCGCGCGCCGCTTGGTGTCGGGCTGTGATGTCTGGCTTAATAACCCGATCTATCCGTTGGAGGCCTCGGGCACCTCCGGCATGAAGGCGGCGATGAATGGGGTGTTGAACCTTTCGGTGACCGATGGCTGGTGGGATGAGGGCTATGACGGTACGAATGGTTGGGCGATTAAGCCGGCTCCCGAGTGGTATGACGATGCCCGCCGAGACGGTGAAGATAGCCGTACCCTGTACGAGTTGTTGCAGGATAAGGTGATCCCGCTTTATTACGAGCGTAATGATCTGGGTTATTCGCCGGGTTGGGTGCAGATGGCCAAGCGCTCGATTGCGACCCTGTTACCGCAATTTAGCTCGTTGCGCATGGTGACGGAGTATGTGCACAAGTTCTATATTCCGGCTGCGGAGGGTGGGCGTAGCGTTCATGAACAGGCGTATGCGGGTGCCCATGCCTTGGCCGCTTGGAAGTCCCAAGTGCAGGTCGTCTGGGATGGCGTTTCGGTGCGCAATCTGTCGGATATGCCGCGTCAGATGGTCTTTGGCGACGAGATGGCGCTACGCGTCGCCGTGAATCTGGCGGGGTTAAGCCCTGAAGATGTACGGGTCGAGCTGTTGTTGAGTCGGGGTTTCGGTGCGCACAAGGTGCATAACGAGGTGCGTTTCGCCTATGTGGGCATGGAGGGTGCTGAGGCTATCTATCAGATGACCTATCAGCCGAGTTGGTGCGGGCGGATGGAATTCCGAGTGCGCGTATATCCGCATCACGCGCTCTTGACGCATCGTTTTGAGACGGGGCGCTTGCTCTGGCTATGATGAGTGCGTAGCGGCGATGAGTTGGGTGTAGAGCGCTACATATTCACGCGCGCTGTGTTCCCAACTCATGTCTTTCCGCATGGCAGTTTGCTGCATGCGTCGCCACGCCTTGGGGTCATGATAGATCGCCAAGGCGCGTTCGATGGTGAGCCAGAGTGCGTGTGCGGTGTCGCCCGCAAAACTGAAGCCGTCTTTGCCATCGGTGACGCTGTCAGCGAGTCCGCCGGTGGTGCGCACGAGGGGCAGGGTGCCGTAGCGTTGGCTGTACATTTGATTGAGGCCGCAGGGCTCAAAACGTGAGGGCATGAGGAAGATGTCGGCACCGGCCTCGATGCGATGCGAGCGGCCTTCGTCGTAACCGATAAAGGCCGCTACGCTGTGCGGGTGTTGCTGCGCAAGCTGCTTGAAGCGGACCTCTAGTTCGGGCTCGCCGGTCCCTAGGATGGCGAGTTGTCCCCCTTGGGCGAGAATGCCGTCGACTGCTTGCACGACCCAGTCGAGGCCTTTTTGATGCGTGAGGCGCGAGACGATGCCAAAGAGCGGGGCTGCGGCATCTTTGTTGAGGCCAAGTTCGGTCTGCAATGCCGTCTTGCTGCGGCGTTTTCCTGCCATGCCACGATAGGTGTAGTTGTGCGCAAGATGTAGGTCGCTACTGGGATTCCAGTCGGCGGTGTCGATACCATTTAGGATGCCGGTGAGTTGATGGCTGCGTTGTTGGAGTAGGCCTTGCATGCCCATGCCGAGCGGCTCGGCTTGGATCTCGAGCGCATAGGTCGGGCTTACGGTGGTGATCCAGTCGCTGTAAAAAAGTCCCGCTTTGAGAAAGGCGATGCTGCCATAGTATTCGAGGCCGTGGATGGCGAAGCTCTCAGCCGGAAGGCCTAGTCTAGGAAGGATATCTGGGTCGTACACGCCTTGGAAGGCGAGGTTGTGAATGGTCGTTAGGCTGGGGATGGGGCGGCCGGCATAGTGTAGATAGGCAGGGGCTAGGCCGGTTTGCCAATCGTTGCAATGCAGACAATCGGGGTGCCAGTGGGTCTGTTTGGCGAGGGCGCTGTGTGGGTCGCAGAGTTGCGCGGCAATGCGCGAAAGGAGTGCAAAGCGTTCGGCATTATCAGGGTGCTCGGTACCCGAGGCGTCTTGATAGGGACCGCCGGGTCGCTGGAAGGCGTGTGGGGCATCGAGGACATAGACGGGGACATGGGTGTCGGGCATCTGTCCTAAGAGTAACTGTACGGGGGTGTCTGCTGGGGCGGCGATGTTAGCCACGGGGGTGAGCGCGATACAGCGTTCTAGGACGGAAGGATAACCGGGTAGCAGGAGGCGGCAGTCTAGGCCAAGGTCGCGCAGGGCGGCGGGTAGTGAGGAGGAGACATCAGCTAACCCCCCGGTTTTGATGAGCGGGCGAGCCTCCGAAGAGACGAAGAGGATGTTGATGGGGCGTGGCATGAAAAAACTCCCGATAATTTTCTCTGATTATACGGCGTTGTTTTTGTCGCGTGAAGATTTAGGGAGGGGGCGCCGGTTCATCGGCTGGGGCGCGCTGTGGGCGTTTGCCTACCCGCAGATGGATGAGTAGACGCTCTTTTTGGCGTAGAACCTGTAGGCTGGCTGGCCGGCCGGGGGTTAATGCAGAGACCTGTGACATGAGCTGTTCTGCATTTTTGACGGGGTGTTGGTCGATCGCCAAGACAATGTCGCCTACCAATACACCGGCGCGTTCGGCTGGGCTTCCGGCGAGGAGGCCGCTGATGACGACGCCGGTTGTGCTACCGAGCGTCTCGGCCATCTCGGGGGTGAGGTCAGCAATCTCAACGCCGATCCAGCCGCGTGTGACCCCGCCTTGGGTGATGATGGCGCTCATGACATGCTGGGCCATCGCGGCGGGAATGGCAAAGCCGATGCCTTGGTTGCCGCCGGTACGCGAATAGATCGCCGAGTTGATGCCGACGAGGTGGCCTTGGGTGTCGATCAGTGCGCCGCCAGAGTTGCCCGGGTTGATGGCGGCATCGGTCTGGATGAAGTCTTCGTAGGTGGCGAGACCGAGGCGTTTGCGCTGTAAGGCCGAGACGATGCCTAAGGTGACGGTTTGGCCCATATTGAATGGGTTGCCAATGGCGAGCACAAAATCGCCGACTTTTAGGCTGTTTTCAGGGGCGAAGATCAAGGCGGGTAGGTTGTTGGCATGGATGCGTAAGACGGCGAGATCGGTGTCGGGGTCGCTGCCGATGATCTGAGCCTTGAAGCTGCGGCCATCGGCGAGTGCGACGCGCACGGATTGGGCTGTTTCGATGACATGGTGGCTGGTGAGGATGTAACCGCTGGTGCTGAGGATGACGCCTGACCCTAGGCCGGATCCTTGGGTCGGCGTGTCGCCATTGTGCGAGACATAGATGCTTACGACCGCTGGGCTGGCGAGCGCGGCAGCGGCGGCATAGCCGCTGTGGGGTGCGTGAGCGCTGACGCTGGCCGGGGCGGTGGCTACGGCTGGGTTAGTGTTAGGCAGGATGCCGGGCCAGAGGCGGTCGAGCGCCGCGAGGGCGGCGAGGATAATGGCGGTTGCCGCGCAGAGTTGCGCAAAAACTAACCAAGCGGTACGGAGCGTAACGGGGTTCATGGTTGGGTATATTACCTCGAATGCGAGGGTTCTTTAAGTGCGTAGCGTTTTGCAGTAGAATGCTTTGCTTTCAGGGTGGCAGATGTCGGTCTGTCAGTCGATGGCCGGTCGCTGTGTGGGCCGCTGTGATGATCTAATAACATAGACTGTATTGGGGTGAGTATGAGTGAGATGGCTATAAACCCATCGGCGGATCCGTCCAAACGCCGCTTTTTGGTGGCTATGAGTAGCGCGATTGGTGGGATCGCGGCTGCAGGGGTGGCCATTCCTTTTGTTGCTAGTATGATGCCGTCGGCGCGGGCCTTGGCGGCCGGCGCGCCGGTGGAGGTCGATCTGTCCCCGGTCGAACCGGGCATGATGTTGACGGTGGAGTGGCGCGGTAAGCCGGTCTGGATCGTCAATCGCACGCCGGAGATGTTGGCGATGCTGGCCAAGCACGACGATAGGTTGGTCGATGCCGCGAGTGAGCAGACCCAGCAACCGGCGTATGCGCAGAATGCGACCCGTTCCATTCAGCCGCAATATCTGGTCGCGGTGGGTATCTGTACCCACCTCGGCTGTTCGCCCACCTTCCGCAAGGAGATCGCTCCGGCGGACCTTGGCGCGGATTGGCCGGGAGGTTTTTTCTGTCCGTGTCACGGCTCCCGTTTTGACTTGGCTGCGCGCGTGTTTGATGGCTCGCCGGCCCCTACGAACTTGGTCATCCCGCCGCACCACTATATGTCCGCCACGCGGATCTTGGTGGGCGAGGATGCCAAAGTTTAATAACAATCATCACCTTACTGCACACATAAAATAGGAGAGCACCCAGATGCAAAATCTGCTCAACTGGATCGACGCGCGGTTTCCGCTGACGGCGAGCTACAAGGCGCACTTGTCCGAATACTTCGCGCCGAAGAACTTTAATTTTTGGTATTACTTTGGTTCCCTAGCCTTGATGGTCTTGGTGCTGCAGATCGTCACCGGTATCTTTTTGACCATGCACTACAAGCCGGATGGCGCGATGGCCTTTGCCTCGGTTGAGTACATCATGCGTGATGTGCCGCTGGGCTGGCTGATCCGCTACATGCACTCGACCGGCGCGTCGATGTTCTTTGTTGTGATCTATCTGCACATGATGCGCGGCCTGCTCTACGGTTCGTATCGTAAACCGCGTGAACTGATCTGGATCTTCGGCATGTTGATCTTCCTGGTCTTGATGGGCGAGGCCTTTATGGGTTACCTGTTGCCGTGGGGCCAGATGTCGTACTGGGGCGCGCAGGTGATCATCAACCTGTTCTCGGCGATCCCGTTTATCGGCGAGGATATCTCGACCTTGTTGCGCGGTGATTTTGTGGTGGGCGATGCGACGCTGAATCGCTTCTTTGCGCTGCATGTCATCGCCTTGCCGCTGGTCTTGCTGGGCCTGGTGGTCGCGCATCTGGTGGCCTTGCATGAGGTGGGCTCCAACAATCCGGATGGCGTGGAGATTAAAAAGCACAAAGACCCGGTGACGCACCTGCCGGTCGATGGCATCCCGTTTCACCCGTATTACACGGTCAAGGATATCCTGGGTGTGGTGGTGTTCTTGATCGTGTTCTCCGCCATCCTGTTCTTCGCGCCGGAGATGGGCGGCTACTTCTTGGAGGCCAATAACTTCATCCCGGCCGACCCGATGAAGACCCCGGAACACATCGCGCCGGTGTGGTATTTCACCCCTTATTACGCCATCTTGCGCGCCGTGCCGCCTATCTTCGGCTCGCAGTTCCCCGGTGTGGTGGCGATGGGCGTGGCGGTGGTGATCTTCTTCGCCCTGCCGTGGCTGGATCGGTCGCCGGTGAAGTCGATTCGCTATCGTGGCCTCAATTACAAGATCGCCTTGGGTCTATTTGTGTTCGCCTTTGTCGGCCTCGGCATCCTCGGTATCCTGCCGGCGACGGAGTTGTATACCTGGATCTCGCGCGTTTTGTCGGTGATCTACTTCGCCTTTTTCTTGCTCATGCCGTGGTATACCAAGAACGATCAGGCCCTGCCTGAGCCGGACCGCGTTACCTTCCATAGCCATTGATGACGAGGCCGCCGATATGATGTTCTCTACCCTGTTCCGTAAGTTGTTCCGTAATGGCCTCGCCGTCGTCCTGTTGGCTGTGCCGATGACTGCGCTGGCCTCCAGTACCGTGCACCTTGATCGCGCGCCGATCAATGTCGATGACCATGAGTCCCTGCAACGCGGTGCGCGCACCTTTACCAACTATTGCCTGTCCTGCCACGCGGCCAGCTACATGCGTTTTGTGCGCATGACCGACATCGGTCTGACCGAGGCGCAGATCAAGGATAACCTGCTGTTTACCACCGACAAGGTGGGTAGTCTGATGACCGTGGCGATGCGTCCGAATGATGCCAAAGACTGGTTCGGCGCGCCGCCACCTGATCTGTCGGTGATCTCGCGCGCACGCGGGGCCGATTGGCTCTACACCTATCTGCGTGGGTTCTACCGTGACGATACACGGGCCAGCGGCTGGAACAATACCGTCTTTGACAAGGTCGGTATGCCGCATGTGCTGGCCGATCTGCAAGGCCATCAGGTCGCCGTCATGCAGTCGCACATCGGTGCGGATGGCAAGGCGCATAGCGTGTTAGAGCGCGTGGAGTTGGCCAAGCCGGGGCGCTTGTCGCCGTCTGAGTACGACCTCGTGGTCGGTGATCTGGTAAACTACCTCGTTTGGATGGGCGAGCCTTCTGCGCCAACGCGTAACCGCACCGGCATCTTCGTGCTGCTGTTCCTTAGCGTTTTCCTCGTGATCGCCTTCTATATGAAAAAGGCGTTCTGGAAAGATATTCACTAATCCCCACAGGAAAAGAAAAGGTTATTTATTATGATGATCCTTCACGCAGGCACCTCGTGCTTATTTAGTCACCGTTGCCGTATCGTCTTGCATGAAAAAGGCATGGACTTTGAGGTTAAGCATGTCGATAGAAATGAGCAGCAGGAAGAGATCGCGACGCTTAATCCGTATGGCCGGCTGCCTATTTTGATCGAGCGGGATCTGGTCTTGTACGAGGCCAATATCATCAATGAATATATTGATGAACGCTTCCCGCATCCACAACTGATGCCGGCTGACCCCGTGATGAGGGCTCGTGCTCGCCTGATGTTGCACAATCTTGAGAAAGACCTGTTCTCGTTGGTGCCCGATCTGGAGCTTTCAGGGAAACCGGCCGAGAAAAATCGCGCCTTGATGCGCGATAGCCTGACACAACTGGCGCCGTTATTCGCGCGTAACCGTTACATGTTGGGCGATGATTACACGATGCTCGATGTGGTGATGGCGCCGTTGCTGTGGCGACTTGAGCATTACGGTATTCAGTTGCCGCGTCAGGCTTCGGCCCTGCTTAAGTATGCCGAAATGTTATTTGCACGCACGGCCTTTGGCGAGTCGCTGACACCCGTCGAGAAATCGATGCGTAAGTAGGCGTTTTTATGAGTACGCTTTCGAAGCAACCGTATCTATTGCGCGCACTCTATGAGTGGTGTGTCGATGCGGGATATACGCCCTACATCGTGGTGCATGTGGATGGCGACACGCGTATCCCGGCAGGGTTTGCGCGTAATGGCGAGATCACACTAAATCTACACCCAGACGCAGTGCAGGGCTTAGATATTACCGATGAGTGGTTAAGTTTTACCGCGCGGTTTGGGGGCGTGGCGCAACGCATTGAGGCCCCGGTGCAGAATGTCTTGGCTATTTATGCGCAGGAGACTGGCGATGGGATGAGCTTTGCAGCGATGAATCCTGCAGATGAAGCCACCTCAGGGCTGGAATCGGACGAGGGGCCTGCTCCCGTAGCAGACCCGGCCGCCCCTCCGCGAGGAAAACCGACATTACGGGTCGTAAAATAAGACGCTTTTCGATATAATCCACGCTTCATTTTTCGCCGCCATAGCTCAGTTGGTAGAGCAACTGACTTGTAATCAGTAGGTCCCGGGTTCGATTCCTGGTGTCGGCACCATTTTCAGGAGGGCGCGTGTCGTTGTTCACTTACGCGCTCCCTTATTACACGGACACACGCGCCGTGTTTGACACGATTGCCGATGAGCCGTGGGCCATCTGGCTGGATAGCGGCATACAGGACGGCCAGCCTCTAGGCCGTTACGACATCCTCAGCGCACAACCCACCACCACCTTATTGACCCACGCGGGCTGTACGCGCATTACGCGTATCGCGCGGCCGGAAGGGGTAAGCGAACATCGCGCGCCGCCTTTGTCCTTGCTACGCGAACAGCTTGCCCGCCGCGAAAAGGTGTCTTTGCCTGACGGTATCCCCTTTGCAGGCGGGGCCATGGGCTATTGGGGCTATGATCTTGCCGGCCAGATTGATCAGCAACCGGTCGCCGCGCTCAGTCCCGCGTCGGCGGATCATCGGGAGATGCCGGAGATGGCGATCGGGCTTTACGATTGGGCGCTGATTGTTGATCACCATTTGCGGCGCAGCACCTGGGTGACGACGGCGACATGGGATGACCCACAGGGCGTGGCGCGTTATTGGGCCGAGCGCCTCTGCCCGCACACGCCGATACCCCGCGCCGCGTTTCGGGTGACGGGCGCCGTCTCTACCCTGTTTGATGCCGAGGCCTATCGTGCGGCGGCCTTGCAGGTGCAGGCCTATATCGCGGCGGGCGATTGTTATCAGGTTAACCTTGCGCAGCGTTTTTCGGCGCCGGTCGAGGGTGACGCCTGGTTGGCCTATGGCGCACTGCGGCAACACAATCCAGCACCGTATGGGGCCTTTATGCGTTATCCGGGCGGGGCCGTGTTATCTAGCTCGCCAGAGCAGTTCTTATCGGTTCAGGCCGGACGGGTCACGACGCGGCCGATCAAGGGGACGCGCCGCCGTGATCCTGATCCGCAGGTGGATGAGGCCTTGCTGGCCGAGTTGATCGGTTCAGAAAAAGATCGTGCCGAGAATCTGATGATCGTTGATCTTTTGCGTAACGATCTCGGGCGGGTGTGTGTGCCGGGTAGTATTCAGGTCCCCGCGCTGTTCAGACCCGAAACCTTTGCGCGCGTGCATCATTTGGTGAGCACCGTGACCGGGCAGTTGCGTGCCGATGTCGATGTGCTGGCCTTGCTGGAGGCCGCGTTTCCGGGGGGATCTATTACGGGCGCACCTAAACGCCGGGCCATGGAGATTATCGCTGCCTTGGAAGGTCATCGTCGGGGCGTCTATTGTGGCAGCATCGGGTGGATCAATGACGCGGGCGATATGGATAGCAACATCGCTATACGCACGGCGGTGTGCGCGCAAGGACAGATACACGCGTGGGCGGGCGGTGGCATCGTGGCCGATTCTGATTGGCAGATGGAGTATCAAGAGTGTCTCACCAAGGCAGCGCCTTTTTTTGATCTACTACGGACGCATACCCTGTCAGAGAGCTAGCGGCTTAGGCTACAATGCACAACCTGCTTTGTTGGTCATGGCAGGCACAAATGGAAGCGTGGCAGAGCGGTTGAATGCAACGGTCTTGAAAACCGTCGAGGATGTGAGTCCTCCGTGAGTTCGAATCTCACCGCTTCCGCCAGAATATAGGTAAGGCCCCGCCTTTACAGGTGCTGCCTTGTTTCTCCAGCCGTCATCCCCCATGGTTCTCGCCGTCCATCTCGCTGCGTCTGCGCGTGTCGGCTTGCATAATGTCATTTGTGTGCTACAAAGTTAATACCTGACTAATTATGTCGGGTATTTGCGAGGAGCGCATCATGTACGACATCAATAAACTCATTGCGGCTGAAGCGATGCCGGCCTGCGAAGCGGGGGCGTTTTTGAGCGATATAGAGGATTGGACCGAGACCGATGCGCGGCGCATGGCGCGGATGGACGGTCTGGACTTGACCGACGAACGCTTGGATGTGATTTGTTGGATGCGAGATTATTTTGCCGACTGTGGTCAGCCGAACAACCCTCGTGGCTTGAGTCACGCGATGGAATCGGCGTTTGCAGAACAGGGTGGGCGAAGATATCTCTACCATCTGTTCCCCCAAGGGCCGGTCTTGCAAGGATGCCGCTTGGCTGGATTGCCCACGCCCGCTGGTACGGTGGACCGATCCTTTGGGACCGTCCACTAGAGGCCCGTCGCGCTTATTCCTCGACGCAGATCTCGTGCCGTATCACGCCGGTGACGGTGCGTAGGAAGATGCCGAGGATGACGGTGGAGGCGAGGGCTAATAATACGCCGCCGATCTTTAAGAAGAGCGTCGCGCCGCTGTGTTCAAAGGCGACGAAGCTGGCAACGGTAATGGCGGCGAGGGGGAAGCTGTAGGCCCACCACGAGAGGAAGAATTTGACGCGCAGGAACTGCCGCGCTTGGGTGAGGAGTAGGAGGGTGAAGAACAGCCCGCTGTGGTAGAGAATGTGGGCGAAGGCGTCCATGTGGCCGGTGAGCTTGATATAGCTGATGAAGCCGACGGCGGGCGGAGCGATGAGGATGAAGAGGGTGGGCATCAGTCGCTCGGGCAGGCTGCCGTGGAAGATGACGCGGTTCATGATGACGGCCAAGAGTACCGGCCAGAATAGCAGGCCGAGGCTGAAGAAGAACCAGGAGATCTCGATGCTGGCGTGTTCCACCCCGGCGATGGGGACGAGGATGTTGCCGACGACGGGGATGAACCACGCCGGGTTGAGGTGTTGGATCTGGAAGTGGTCGCGGTGCATCCATTGGCTCATGACGAACAGCGTCAGGCCGAGGTGTACGACACTACCGACGGCCCAGAGGACGAAGGAGAGGTCGCGGTCTAGGGGGAGCCACGCGATCGACAAGAGGATGAGGCTGATGGAGACGGTGGGGACGAAGTTGATGCGGATGGGGTGGCGCCATTCACCGATGACGGCGGCGCGGTGTTTGAGTGTCTTGGCGCTGTAGATGAGCGCAAAGGCGATGAACAGGGCGCTGGCCAAGAAGGTGAGCGCGAGGCTGGTGATGTCGGTCAGGCCTAAGATGCCTTCGGCGCGACGCCAGGCGAGGGCGAGGCCGGAGATGCCCATGACAGCGGCAAACCACGACACAGGGAAGTGCGCTAGACGGCTGTTAGTTGCGGCGTTCATGGGGAATCCTTACGCTTAGAAGTAGTTGGTCTTTTCGGTCTCGACCGGTAGGTTGGCGCCTTGCCAACCCATGATACCGCCGGTGATGGATTTTAGGTCGCTATAGCCGAGTTTGGCAAGTTGGATGGTGGCGAGCGCGGCGCGCCCGCCGGTGCGGCAATAGATCAGGATGGGGGTGTCTTTTTTGACGAATTCTTGCACCTCACCGATGCGGAACTCTAAGATGCCGCGCGGGATATTGATCGCGCCGGGGATGCGGCCGGCCTCGAATTCGCCCGCCTCGCGGACATCTAAGACCTGCACCGGGCCGGACATCGTGTCCCAAGCCGATTGCGGGTCGATCTCGGTGATCTGGGTGCGGGCTTCGGCGACGAGTTGCATGGGGGTTGATGACATGGCGTTCCTTTCGGTGGGGGTTTTGGCGCTGATTAAGGTTCAGGCGTGGTTAATGGTGATTAATGGGGCATGACGGGGTGGCGGCCGGATCTTGCTGGTTACGCATGTGATCCGCCAACTTGAGGATCGCATTGTATAGGTGTTCGCGCAACGCGACATCGGTGATGACTTCGTCGAGGGCGAGACGCATACAGAGCATCCATTGATCGCGCGCGTCGCTATTGATGGGGAAGTTTAGATGGCGGCGGCGCAACATAGGGTTGCCGTGTCGTTCGACAAAGAGTTGTGGCCCGCCCAGCCAACCAGAGAGGAACTCAAACAGTTTTTGTTGCGAGCCGGACAGGTCTTCGGCGTGGAGTTTGCGGATGCCGTAGGTCTCGGGCAGCTCATCCATGTGAGCGTAAAACCGTTCGGTGATTCGATGGACGGCAGGTTCTCCGCCGATAAGGTCGTAGTGGCTTTGCATAGGTGGGGTGTATGGTGCTTCAGGGGGTTAACATTGTGCCAGAAAAAAAATGGGAGGGAGCCTTTCGGCCCCCTCCCTAAATACTGCACAAGATGAGAGTGCTACACATCCCTAGGTCACCGGTCTGGGTGTCCCTCCCATGCGACCCATAACCTAGATTTGCATGGATATATCAGCAAATGGCGTGCCAAGCGCGATAAAGTATTTTTACGCTTGAAAAACATGGCGTTGTGTTTTTGTGCTGTGCGTTGTGCTTGGCGCGTATGACGATTTTGTCTGTATGTGGTGACATTATTGTCATGCGTGGCGCGGTTGTGCTTTAATGGCGGTATGGAAATCACCCCCGAATTTCGTTCGTTTTTTGACAGTTTGCCCGAGCCGCGCATCTTGGTGGATACCGCGTATCGCATCTTGGCCGCCAATCGTGCCTATATCCGCACCTTCGCCACGGAGGCCACACAAGAGGCCGATTGGGTGGGGCGTTTTTGCTACGAGGTGTCGCACCATTACGCGCTGCCGTGCGATCAGTGCGGTGAGTCGTGCCCTTTGCAGGGCGCCTTGAAGGATCGCCAGCCGAATCGGGTGTTGCACCTGCATCACACGCCGAATGGCGAGGAGTATGTCGATGTGGAATTGGTGCCGTTGTTGGACGCACACGGCGAGGTGACGGCCTTTATCGAGCGGATGCAGTTTTTGGGTGGGAAGACGATACCGACTGCGGTGACCGCTATGGTGGGCCGTTCGCCCCCGTTTTTGCGGATGTTGGAGCTGATTAACCGTGCCGCGCCGGCGATGACGCCGGTCTTGTTGTTGGGCGAGTCAGGGACGGGCAAGGAGTTGGCGGCGCAGTCGGTGCATCACCTCAGTCCGCGCCGCGAGCAGCCCTTTGTGCCGGTGGAGTGTTCGGGTCTTACCGAATCGTTGTTTGAATCCGAGCTGTTTGGGTATGAGAAGGGCGCGTTTACCGGGGCGAATCAGCGCAAGATGGGCCTGATTGAACACGCGGCGGGCGGGACGCTGTTTCTCGATGAGTTGGGCGATATCCCCTTGACGATGCAGGTGAAGTTGTTGCGTCTGTTGGAGTCGGGGACTTTTCGCCGCGTCGGTGGGGTGGAGATCTTGCGGGCGGATTTTCGCCTAGTGGCCGCAACGCATCGTGACCTGACGGCCATGGTGGAGGCGGGGAGCTTTCGTCGTGATCTGTATTATCGGATCGCGGTTTTCCCCGTCCATTTGCCGCCCCTCCGTGCGCGTGGCGATGATCTGCCGGTGTTGGTGGATATGCTCTTGGCGCGCGTCGCGCCGGGGCGATCGTTGCGGCTAGAGGCGGCGGCGATGACGGCGTTACGCGCTTACCCCTTTCCCGGGAATGTGCGTGAACTGCGCAACTTGATTGAGCGCGCCGTGCTGTTGACCGATGGCGATACGATAGGTGTGGCGGCGTTGGCCTTGCCGGAGCGTGGCGTGTCTGAGACGCATCCGACCAGTTTTGCGGCGACCGAGCACGCCCTGGTGCAACAGACCTTGGCGCGGCACGGCGGCGATCGTGCGGCCACCGCGCAGGCCTTGGGCATTAGCGAGCGGACACTGTATCGGAAGATGCGAAAACCCTAGTTGTCATAGCGTTGACCGCTGGGCTGTGTGCCACTATCCTGCGCGTCTTAATTTAGGAGTTAATTATGAATACCGAGGCCATGACCCCCGCTGACTATCAGCGTGTGATGCATTCCATCATCCAGCGTGTGGCGACGGGCCCGGAGTTGTCCAAGAATATCTCGCAAGAGGAGGCCGCGCAGGGCATGGCGGGGATCCTCGCCGGCCATGTGGACGCGGTGCAGGCGGCGATCTTTTTTATCGCCTTGCGCATGAAACGCGAGACGATGGACGAGAACAAGGGCGTGCTGGATGCTGTGCTAAATGCGACGCAGCGGGTGACGGCGACGGTCGATGAGGTAGTCGATATCGCTGACCCCTATGATGGCTATAACCGGTGTCTGCCGGCCGCACCGTTCTTAGGCCCGTTGTTGGCTGAGCTCGGTTTGCCGGCGGTGTCGCACAGCGCGCAGGAGATCGGCCCTAAGTTCGGCGTGACGGCGCGGCATGTGCTGGCGGCGGCGGGGGTTCCGGTCGATCTGTCGCCGACGGCGGCGGCGGCGCGGCTGGCCGACCCGGCGTTGGGCTGGTCGTACCTCGATCAGGCGCAGTATTGCCCGGGCCTGCACGCCCTCGTGCCGCTGCGTCAGCGCATGATTAAACGCCAAGTGCTGACGACGATTGAGGTCTGCGCACGGCCGATCGCGGGGCGTAAGCACACGCACTTTGTCACCGGTTTTGTGCATAAACCCTATCCGCCGATCTATGCCATGTTGGCGCGCCATGCGGGCTTTGATTCGGGCCTCATCATCCGCGGTGTCGAGGGCGGCGTGATCCCGTCGTTGCGGCAGGCGGGTAAATATCACCTCTATCAAGACCGGGGCGAATTGGCCCTGGCCGATGTCGATCCGATTGCCTTGGGTATCCAGCAGTCGGTGCGCTCCGTGCCGTTGCCGGAGGACCTGCCCAAGTCGGAGCGAGCCGGCGACGAAGTAGCCATCATGGTCGATGTCGCGGCAACGGCGGCCGCGGCCGCGAAGGTGGGCATGGCCGCGCTGGGTGGCGAGACCGGCCCGACCTATGACTCGTTGGCCCTGACGGCGGCCTTGATTATGGTGCAGACGCGCCGTGCACCTAGCCTGCTTGATGCGATGACGCAGGTGCGTGCGGTGCTCGATTCTGGTCGTGCCGTGGCGCGGGTGCGCTGATGGGCTGGGTCGCGGTAGCTGGCGCGGGCGAACTGGCCCCCTTGGCGATGCAACGGGTCGTCGTGGCCGGTCAGCGATTGTTGCTCTGTCATGGTCAGACGGGTTATTTCTGCATAGCCGAAGACTGTACGCACGAGGACTATTCGCTCGCCTTTGGCTGCGTCAAGGGTGACCGCATTAAGTGTTCGCTGCACGGCAGTTGGTTTGATCTGGCCAACGGTCAGCCCTGCAACGAACCGGCCGATTGCGCCTTAAAGACCTATCCGACCCGGATCGAAGCCGGGCAGATTTGGGTGGAGGTTGTTGTATGAGTGTGTCCATGAGTGCGCCTATCTTTCCGAAACTCATCCGTATGCCAAGGGTGGACCATCCCGTCACCCTGCCGGTGGCGCGGTTTGATGCGGTCAAGACGGCGGCCGATCTGCCTGACCGACTCTTTATGGGCCGTTTGGAGGCCGATTCTTTTCGGCTGGAGAAAAAGGGTTGGCGTGCCGATTGGCGTTCGCCGGATGGCCTGACGCGGTTTCGTCATGCCGGGCATTTATCTTCCTTGGAGTTGCAGTGGATGGGCGAGGAGGCGGTCACCTTGGTCACGGCGGAGGCCTTTAGCGAGTTGGCGCAGACGGTGCAAAACATCCACCCCGAGGCGTGGATGCGGCGTTTGGCCGAACGGCTGGAGGCGCAATGGAATGTGCGTGTCTTTCCGCATCGCGAGGAGGATGCCGTGGTCAGCGCGTTTCCGGATGGCTATCAACTCACGCTGCTGTTGCCCGTCGCGGCCGACCGCTTGATGGCCTTGTTTGACCTGCATCAGGCGTGGGCGACTGAGCAGGTCTTCGCGCTCGAGGCGCATCTGCGGCTGCACTTTAGCGTGGTCAATTACATTGAAGGACGCAATCCGCCCATGCTGGCGCATCCCGCCGGCTTGGTGATGCACCATGTCAATGCCTTGGGCACACCGGCGGCCGAGGCGCCGGAGAAGGAGAGCGACCCCGATGGCGAGGTCGCTTGGACTTTGCGGCGTAGTCATTATCTCTACACCGCGCATATCGCTCTGGTCGATGCGCCCGTTGTGATCGAACGACTCGCGGCGGCTGGATTTATCGGTGCGGCGGGTGATGCCTTGGAGATGGGCGCGGCGCTGATGCCCTTGGGCTACGAATACGCGGCGCAAAACGCGTGGTGGTTTGACACGGCACGGGCGCGGCGCATCTTCTACCCCACCTTGGGCGACAGCGAAGACCGCAACGCCTTAGCGAGCAACTCCAGCGCGATTTGGAACAAGGCCCTGATCCGCGACGCACAAAAGGCCGCCGAACAGTGCAAAGCCGACACCGCGCGTGCGGTCATGGAAGGTCTCAGCCGCCCCGACCCCGGAGCGGCACTGCATTGACCCGCAGGCGTCTCGCCTGTGAAGGGGCGCGGGCTTTAGCCCGCCATAGCGGTTGTGTGTCGTTGGCGGGCTGAAGCCCGCCCCACAGTGGTTTCTCATGCTACGAATATAGACCTGACCCCACGCGTGCGTTGCTACGCCCTAACATTAGAGCTATCGCGTTAGAATGACACCCTTTACGCGCCCCGCCGGATAGACACCATGCTGCGCCTGACTCAGATCAAACTACCGCTCGCGTATGTCGAGACAGACATCGCCGCCGCGATCGTGCGGCGGTTGGTCATCGCTCCCGATGAAATCGTGGACTACACCGTGTTCCGGCGCGGCTACGATGCGCGCAAGCGCTCGGCTATCGTGTTTGTCTTTAGCGTTGATGTGACCGTGCGCGATGAGGCGGCGGTGCTGCAACGCCTGACGCGGGATAACCACATGGCGAATATCGGCCCGACACCGGATATGGCGTATCGCGTGGTCGCCCACGCGCCGGCGGGTTTGACGCAGCGGCCGGTGGTGGTGGGTACGGGGCCGTGTGGTTTGTTGGCCGGTCTGCTGTTGGCGCAGATGGGCTTTCGGCCGATCATCTTAGAACGCGGCAAGGCGGTGCGTGAACGCACGAAGGATACTTGGGGGCTGTGGCGCGAGGGGGTGTTGAACCCGGAGTCGAATGTGCAGTTTGGCGAGGGCGGCGCGGGGACCTTCTCGGACGGCAAGCTCTATACGCAGATCAAAGATCCGCAGCATTACGGGCGCAAGGTTCTAAACGAGTTTGTCGCGGCCGGTGCGCCGGAGGAGATCCTGTTTCTTAGCAAGCCGCATATCGGTACTTTTCGCTTGGTGAAGATGGTGGAGCGGATGCGCGCAGAGATTATCGCCTTGGGCGGTGAGGTGCGTTTTGGGCAACGGGTGGAGGGGTTGGATATCGTGGCGGGCGCAGTGCGGGGCGTGACCTTGGCCAGCGGCGAGCACATCGCAACAAACCATGTGGTGTTGGCGATCGGCCATAGCGCGCGCGATACCTTTGAACGGCTCCATGCGCAGGGGGTGTTCATGGAGGCAAAGTCGTTTTCGATCGGTCTGCGTATTGAGCATCCGCAGACATTGATCGATCAGGCGCGTTTTGGTGCGGCGGCTACCGAGGTGGCGACGAAGGATAGGCTCGGTGCGGCGGACTACAAGTTGGTGCATCACTGCGCCAACGGGCGCGCGGCCTATAGTTTTTGCATGTGTCCGGGCGGTCAGGTGGTGGCCTCGTGTTCTGAGCCGGGGCAGGTGGTGACCAACGGGATGAGCCAGTATTCACGCGCCGAGCGCAACGCCAATGCGGCCTTGGTGGTCGAGGTGCGGCCCGAGGATTTTCCGAGCAACGACCCTTTGGCGGGGATCGCCTTCCAACGCCAGTGGGAGGCGCAGGCCTTTGTGGCGGGCGGTGGCGATTACCGCGCACCGGCGCAACGGGTGGGCGATTTTCTGGCGGGGCGGCCGTCCGTGGCCGTGGGCGAGGTGGAGCCGTCCTATCAACCGGGGGTGCGGATGACCGATCTATCAAGCTGTGTGCCGCCGTTTGTGGTGGAGGCCTTGAAGGAGGCGATTGTTGCCTTTGACAAAGAGATCAAGGGTTTTGCGATGGCGGACGCGTTGTTGACCGGGGTCGAGACGCGCACCTCGTCGCCGCTACGCATCACGCGCGATGCGGGCTGTCAGAGCGTCAACACGCGCGGCTTGTTTCCTGCGGGTGAGGGCGCGGGCTATGCGGGCGGCATCTTGTCGGCGGCGGTCGATGGCGTCCGCGTGGCGGAGGCGGTGGCCTTGGCGATGCTAAAGGACGGTGCTTAATGGGCTTGCGCGTCTTAGCGATCATCCCGCCGATGACGCAACTCAATACGCCGTATCCTTCGACGGCCTATTTGACGGGGTTTTTGCGTTCGCGCGGGGTCGATGCGGTGCAGGAAGACCTTGCGCTGGCCTTGGTCTTGGCGATCTTTTCGCCCGCCGGCGTAGAACAGCTACGGGTTCACGCCGAGGCCTTGCCGGAGGCGACGCGTTCGGAGACGGTGCAGGTTTTTTTGACGCAGTTTGCGCGCTATCAGGCGACGATCGCGCCTGCAATCGCCTTTTTGCAGGGACGCGACCCGTCGCTGGCGTTTCGGATCGCGAGCGGCGGTTTCTTGCCGGAAGGGCCGCGTTTTGATGCGATGGACAACTACGCGGAGACCGAGGCGGGCGATCCGTTGGCGTGGGCCTTTGGCGCGTTGGGCGTACACGATCGGGCGCGGCATCTGGCGACCTTGTATCTCAACGACCTAGCCGATTGTCTGCGCGAGGCGGTCGATGCGCGTTTTGAGTTTGTCCGTTATGCCGAATCGCTGGCGCAGAGTCAGGCGAGTTTTGACCCCTTGGCGGAGGCCATGGTCGCCGCGCCGAATTGGCTAGACCGCACGCTACAGCAGTTGACCGTGGCCGCTATCCGGCAGCATCGTCCGGATGTGGTGCTCTTGTCCGTGCCGTTCCCCGGTTCGGTCTATGCCGCGTTACGCATCGCGCAGACGATCAAGGCGCACGACCCGGCCATCGTCATCGCGCTGGGCGGCGGCTTTGTGAACACCGAATTGCGCGAGTTGTCCGATCCGCGCGTCTTTGATTTTGTCGATTTTGTCACCTTGGACGACGGTGAGCGGCCCATCCTCAACCTGTTGGCACATTTAGATGACCCGGCCGCGCCGCTGTTGCGCACCTTTCATCGCGTAGATGGCGTGGTGCGTTATGCCACCTGCGCGGATGCCGATATCGCCTTCGCCGAGGTGGGCACACCGACCTGGGACGGCCTGCCGCTAGACCGTTATCTGTCCTTACTCGACATGCTCAACCCCATGCACCGGCTCTGGTCCGATGGGCGCTGGAACAAGCTCACGGTGGCGCATGGCTGTTACTGGAAGAAATGCAGCTTTTGCGATGTCAGCCTCGATTACATTAGCCGTTATGATGGCGTGGCGGCGACCACGCTGGTTGATCGCATCGAGGCGGTGATTGCCGAGACCGGGCAGACCGGTTTTCATTTTGTCGATGAGGCCGCGCCGCCCAAGGCCTTGAAGTCGCTCGCCGAGGAGCTGCAACGGCGTAACCGCGCGATCTCGTGGTGGGGCAATATCCGTTTTGAGAAATCGTTCACGCCCGCCTTGTGCGAACAACTGGCGGAGAGCGGCTGTATCGCGGTCTCGGGCGGGCTAGAGGTGGCCTCTGATCGTCTCTTGGCCTTGATGAAAAAGGGCGTCTCGGTGGACCAAGTGGCGCGGGTGACGCACGCCTTTAGCGAACAGGGTGTCTTGGTGCACGCCTATCTGATGTATGGTTTTCCGACCCAGACGGTGCAGGACACGGTGGACGCGCTGGAGCTGGTGCGGCAATTGTTTGTCGAGGGCTGCATCCAGTCGGGATTTTTTCATCGTTTCGCCTGCACGGTGCACTCGCCGGTGGGGTTAAATCCCACGGAATATGGCATCCAGTTGCAGCCCTTGCCAGCGGGTGGATTTGCCCGCAACGATGTCCCGTTCACCGACCCGACCGGCGTCGACCATGCGCGTTTGGGCGTGGCCTTGTCCAAGGCGATCTACAACTACATGCACGGCATCGGCCTAGACACCGATGTGCGCGACTGGTTCGATATGCGCGTGCCGCGCACCACCGTAGCGAAAGACCGCATCGCACGGGCGCTGGCGGGGTAAGACCCACCGGTGCGGCGGACTTGCCCACGATAGCGTCCGCGTCTTAGGCGCGCGGGCATCCTGCCTGCTGGCGGGCAAGATGCCCGCGCGCCATGAAGGGCTACGGGGTCGCTACTTTGCGCTAACATTTAACCGGACAGTTCTAAAACTCGTAACGGTGTGTGCTATCGTCGCGCCCCATGATTAAACGCATCCTATCGCCCTTTTTGTTGGCCTTTGTCCTGCCGCTGGTGGCGATCTACGCGTGGTGGGGTGGGTTTACGGAGGTGACGATAACAAAGGCGCAGCGCGGGCCGTATACCTATGCCTATCTGGAACAGGCGGGCGATTATTCTAAGTTGCAGACCCTGGAGCTGAAGGCGGATCAGGCCTTGCGCGCGCAGGGGATCATCGCCGGTGCGCCGATTACGGTGTTGTTGTCGAACCCGGATACGGTGATCGTCACCGAGCGGCGCGGCCGGGTGGGCTTTTTGGTGCCGCTAGGGACCACGGTGCAGGCGCCGTTGGCGATGGCGACGATCCCCGCGCGGCAGGTGTTGTCGGTGACGGTGCAGGCGGGGCGTGGCTTGGCACCGGGGCGGGCGTATGCCGCCTTGGATGCGTATCTGCAAAAACAAGGTCGTGGTATTTTGATGCCGACGGTGGAACATTACGCGCCCGCGCCAACGGTCTATCGCATGGGCGTGTTTACGCTTGAGATGGGGCTGTAACCGTGCTGAATGCGCTGTGGGTCGGTTTCTTTTTGGTCGCGATTGCGGCCTCGCTGTGGCAGTTTGTGGTCCACGGCCAGGCGGATATCTTTGCGCAGGTGATGCAGGCGAGTTTTGCGAGCGCGAAGACCGGTTTTGAGATCGCCTTGGGGCTGACCGGCGTGATGTGTCTGTGGCTGGGCTTGATGCGCGTCGGTGAGCGAGCCGGGTTTTTGCAGGCGGTGACGCGACTGTTGGAGCCATTGTTGGCGCGCGTCTTTCCGGAGGTGCCGCGTGGCCATCCGGCCTTGGGGTCGATGACGATGAACCTGTCGGCCAATGTCTTGGGGCTGGATAACGCGGCGACGCCGATGGGGATCAAGGCGATGCACGAGTTGCAGACCTTGAATAAAGAGCCGTTGGCGGCGAGCAATGCGATGATCTTGTTTTTGGTGATTAACGCGTCGTCGGTGACCTTGTTGCCTATCACGATCTTTACCTATCGGGCGCAGATGGGGGCGGCGGATCCGACCGATGTCTTTATCCCGATCTTGATGGCGACCTACGCCTCGACCATGGCGGGGTTTTTGACCGTCGCCGCGATCCAGCGTCTGCCGCTGTTTAATGTCGTGGTGATGGCGTGGCTGATGGGCTTGACGCTGGCCGTGGGCGCGATCTCGGCGTGGTTTTTGAGCCTGCCGGCGACGGAGGTGAGCGTGCAGTCGGCCTTGATCAGCAACCTGTTGTTGCTGGGGATTATTGCGGCGTTTTTGATCGGCGCTTCGGCGCGGCGGGTGAATGCCTATGAGGCCTTTATCGACGGGGCAAAAGAGGGTTTTCAGACGGCGATTGCGATCATCCCGTATCTGGTGGCGATGTTGGTGGCGATTGGTCTGTTGCGCGCATCCGGTGTGTTGGAGGCGTTTACCGAGGCGGCGCGGGCGGGGGTGGCGGCCTTGGGCGCGGATGCGCGGTGGGTCGATGCCTTGCCGACGATGATTATGAAGCCGTTGTCGGGCAGTGGTTCGCGGGCGATGATGATCGAGGCGATGCAGACCCATGGCGCCGATTCGTATATTGGGCGGCTGGTGTGCATCGTGCAGGGCAGCACCGAGACGACCTTTTATGTCTTGGCCGTTTACCTAGGCGCGGCGGGGGTCAAACGCGCCCGCCACGCGATTAGCGGCTGTATCGCGGCTGACTTGGCCGGATTTGCCGTGGCGGTGTGGGTGGCGGGCGTGTTTTTTTCCTAAATTACGACGTGAGTGCTTGTAACAGAAAGGCTTGTGACTCGAATAGCTTGCCACGGCGCGGGCGACGACGGTAGCTGCCGTCGGGTTGCATTTCCCACGCCTTGACATTGTCTTTGAGCGGGGCCTTTAGGCCTTCGTTGATGACGCGCCGTTTGAGTTTGGCATCTAAGACCGGGAAGCAGGACTCGATGCGACGGAAGAAGTTGCGATCCATCCAGTCGGCGCTGGCGAGGTAGACATCCTCGGCGCCGCCGTTGTGGAAATAGAAGATGCGGTGATGCTCTAGGAAGCGGCCGAGGATGGAGCGCACGCGGATGTTGTCCGACAAGCCGGGGACCCCCGGTCGCAGGGCGCAGACGCCGCGCACGATGAGGTCGATCTGTACCCCGGCCTGCGAGGCTTCATAGAGTGCCTTGATGACCTTGGGTTCAAGCAGGGCGTTCATCTTGGCGATGATGGCGGCCTTTTCACCTTTTTTGGCCCGTGCGGTCTCATTTCGAATGGCGTTGATGATGTGTGAGTGCAGGGTGAATGGCGCTTGCCAGAGGTGGTTATGCGTCTTGGCGTGGCCCAGGCCGGTGAGTTGGGTGAAGACCTCGTTGACATCTTCGCAGAGCTCGGGGTTGCAGGTGATGAGGCCGAAATCGGTGTAGAGGCGGGTGGTGCGCGGGTGATAGTTGCCGGTGCCCAGATGCGCGTAGCGGCGGATCTGGCCGTTTTCGCGGCGCACGACCAAGGCCAGTTTGGCGTGGGTCTTGTAGCCCACCACGCCGTACACGACATGGGCGCCCGCCTTTTCGAGTTGTTCGGCCCAGTTGATGTTGGCCTCTTCGTCAAAACGCGCCATGAGTTCGACGACGGCGGTGACCTCTTTGCCGTTGCGTGCGGCGGCGATGAGGTGTTGCATCAGTTCGGACTCGCTGCCGGTGCGATAGACCGTCAGTTTGATGGCGAGGACATTCGTGTCTACCGAGGCTTGCCGCAGAAAATCCATGACCGGTTGGAAGGTCTGGTAGGGGTGATGGAGGAGGATGTCGCCTTGGGAGGCGGCCTTGAAGATGTCGGGTTGCTTGATGAGCTGGCTGGGCACCGAGGCGATGAACGGCGGAAACTTGAGGTCAGGGCGTTCGACGAGGTCGGGCACATTCATCAGCCGTACAAGGTTGACCGGGCCTTGGCATTGGTAGAGGTCGTTCGCGTCGAGATCGAATTGTTGTAACAGGAACGCGCTCATCTCGGGCGAGCAGTTGTCGGCGACTTCGAGGCGCACGGCGTTGCCATAGTTGCGTTGCGGTAGTTCGCCGGCGAGTTGGTCGCGCAGGTTTTTGTTTTCTTCTTCGTCAACAAAGAGCTCGGAGTTGCGGGTGACGCGGAATTGGTAACAGCCTAAGACCTCCATGCCAGAGAACAGTTCGCCGACATGGGCGTGCAGGATGGAGGAGAGGAAGACGAAGCCGTAGCCGTTGTCGCAGTTGCAGCCGGCGAGTTCGCGGGGTAATTGGATGACGCGGGGGAGAACGCGCGGGGCTTGCACGACGGCACGCCCGGAGTTGCGGCCGAAGGCGTCTTTGCCGGAGAGCTCGACGGCGAAGTTGAGGCTCTTGTTGAGGACATTGGGGAAGGGGTGCGAGGGGTCTAGTCCGATGGGGGTGAGGACGGGCATCAGGTCGCTGAAGAAGAAGGCACGGATCCATTCGGCTTGCTCGGCCGTCCATTGGGTGCGACGGAAGAAGCGGATGTCTTCGGCGGCCATGGCCGGCAAGACTTCGCGATTGAGGATGTCGTATTGGCGGGCGACGATCTGGTGCGCGATGGTGGAGACACCTTGGTAAACCTGCCGTGGCGTGAGGCCGTCAACCCCGCGCTGCGAGGGGGCGTAACGCAACTGCTCTTTGAGGCCGGAGACGCGTACTTCAAAGAATTCGTCCATGTTGCTGGAGGTGATGCTGAGGAAGCGCAACCGTTCGAGTAGGGGGGTTGCGGGGTCTTCGGCCTGAGCAAGGACGCGACGGTTGAATTCGAGGATGCCGAGTTCGCGGTTGATGAGGCTGTCGTGTGTGGGCATGGGCGATCCGCAGGGGTTAAAGAAGTGGGCGTCATACTAAGCGAAGTGTGATCTGCTCGTCATGACACATTTGTGACGCCCAGTTTCTTGATGCTCCCTCGGTACGGTGGAAGGGCCGTTGTTTTGCATTGACCCTTATCAAGGACTCAAATGTCTTCTTACCAAATAATGCGCCGTCGCTGAGTGGCATGCCGTTAGCCTGCGCCATCCTGCGATGGGGTCAATACTTTTCTTGGCATAAGTTTTTTGTTGACCATCATTTAGGATAAAGATATAAAGAGACCCTTCTATTAAAGGATATGCCATGAATCTGTCAGGAATCCTCGTTATCGCCACGCCGGAATGGGTGGAGACGGTCGTCACGGAACTTAACGCGATGGAGGGCATCGAGGTCCATCAGACCGATCCTGTGACGGGTCGCATCATCGTGGTGCAAGAGGCCACCGATATCCACGCCGAGATCGAAGGTGTGAAACGCATCAAGGCCATGCCGCATGTGGTGATGGCCGATATGGTTTACCACTATTTTGCCGATGACGCGCGGGCGTATGACGCTATGCCCGCCGAACTGACCGAGGACACGCAGGTGTGTGTCCCGGCCTATCTTAATACTTAATCACTAGCCAAAGGAGTAGCTGCCATGGGAATCACTCGTCGTGAGTTTATGAAAAATAGTGTGGCCGCCAGTGTGGCGGCCAGTGCCGCCGCCGTTGTCGGTCTACCGTTGTCCACGGACGCGGAGGCGGCGATTGCCCAGTCCGAAGCGGGCTGGCAATGGGATAAGGGCGCGTGTCGCTTCTGCGGCACAGGCTGCGGCATCATGATCGCGACCAAGGATGGCCGCATCGTGGCCACCAAGGGCGACCCCAAGGCGCCGGTCAACAAGGGTCTCAACTGCGTCAAGGGTTATTTCAACGGCAAGATCATGTACGGTCAAGACCGTCTGACGACGCCGCTGTTGCGCATGACCGATGGTAAGTTCGACAAAAAAGGTAAGTTTGTCCCGGTGTCGTGGGACAAGGCCATGGAGATCATGGTCGAGAAGTTTATGGCGGCCTACAAAGAAAAAGGTCCGCACGGCGTGGGGCTGTTTGGCTCGGGCCAGTGGACGGTACCGGAAGGTTATGTCGCCGCCAAGCTGTGGAAGGTCGGTTTCCGCTCTAACAATATCGACCCGAATGCGCGCCATTGCATGGCCTCGGCCGTTGCCGCCTTTATGCAGACCTTCGGCATCGACGAGCCGGCGGGTAACTACGACGACATCGAGCACACCGATACCGCCATCTTGTGGGGCGCGAACATGGCCGAGATGCATCCCATCCTCTGGTCACGCATCACCGATAGGCGTTTGACGCATAAAGAGATGAAGGTGGTGAACCTGTCCACTTACTCCAATATGTCGTCGGATATCGCCGACCTTGAGATCATCTTCAAACCTAGCGGCGACCTGTCGATTCAGAACTACATCGCGCGTGAGATCGTCAAGCGCGGTGCGGTCGATCATGAGTTCGTCAAGAAGAACGGCCAGTTTGCCACCGGCCCGTATGACATTGGCTACGGTTTCCGTCCCAAGAACGCTGACAAGTTCCATTCCCCCGCCGAGATGGAGGTGGTGAAGAACGAGCAGGTGCGCGTGTTGGATAAATGGGAGGCCATCGGTCAGCGCCGTAAAGAGGGCGATGTGGTGCAGCAGGCCAATGCCGCGACCGCCGGTAAAGATTGGGCGATCAGCTTTGAAGATTTTGCCAAGGCCTTGGAGCCGTATGACCTTGATTATTGCGTCGCCACTGCCAAGGGCGATCCGGACGAGAGCGATGAGGCGTTTAAGAAAAAACTGGTTGAGTTGGCCGATTATTACTGCGACCCGAAGCGTAAGGTGGTGTCGTATTGGACCATGGGCTTTAACCAGCATCAGCGCGGCACATGGGTCAACGAGCAGTGCTATACGAACCATCTGTTGACGGGCAAGCAGTCTAAGCCGGGCAATGGCGCGTTTTCGCTGACCGGTCAGCCGTCGGCGTGTGGTACGGCGCGCGAGGTGGGGACCTTCTCGCATCGCCTGCCGGCCGATATGGTGGTGATGAACCCGAAACACCGTGCCCTGTCTGAAAAGCTGTGGAAACTGCCGGCCAAGACACTCAACCCGCAGATGGGTAGCCACTATGTCAAGATCATGCGTGATCTGGAGGATGGCACTTGCAAGTGGGCGATGGTGCAGGTCAATAACCCGTGGCAGAACACCGCCAACCTGAACCACTGGATCAAGGCGGCGCGCGAGATGGATAACTTCATCGTCTGTTGCGATGGCTATCCGACGGTGTCCGCCAAGGTGGCTGACCTGGTGTTGCCGGCGGCGATGATCTTCGAGAAATGGGGCTTCTACGGCAATGCCGAGCGACGCACGCAGTGCTGGCGGCAACAGGTTAAGCCGGTCGGTGAGTCTATGGGCGATATGTGGATCCTGCTTGAGATGGCCAAGCGCATCAAGATCAAAGATTGCTGGGGCGAGCAGAAGATCGCGGGCCTTAAGGCGCCGGGCTTTGAAGACGGCAAGTTGCCCTCGGTTATCGATGAGGCGGTGAAGATGGGCTATAACCCGGAGGCCTCGCTGTATGACGCGCTGTTTGCTACGCCGGCCCATAAAAAGGCCTACCCGTGGCCGGACAAGGTGGCTAAGGGGCATGGCAATCACATTGCCGAGGATTTGGGCTGGTTTGCCGAGAAGGCGATGTTCGAGGAATACCGCGCCTTTGGTACCGATCACGGCCATGACTTGGCCCCGTTTGATGTCTATTACGACGATGCGGTGCGCGGTCTCAAATGGCCGGTGGTCTTGAAGGACGGCAAGTGGGTCGAGACCGGCTGGCGCTTTAACGAGGAGTACGACCCCTATGTCAAGAAGGGTCAGGGGATCTATTTCTATGGTAACGATGGCAACGCGCTGGTCATGGGCGACCTGGACAAGCCGGGCGACGGTAGCGTCAAGGTCAAGCTCGACGGCAAGGCCAAGATCTACTTCCGTCCTTATGCCACGCCGGTCGAAGAGCCGGATACCCACTTCAACCTGTGGTTGTGTACGGGTCGGGTGCTGGAACACTGGCATTCGGGTTCGATGACCCGCCGCGTACCCGAGCTGCATCGCGCGGTGCCCAACGCCGTGTGCTGGATCCATCCTAAGGATGCCGATGCACGCGGTCTCAAGCGCAACGACCTGGTTTGGGTCGAGTCGCGTCGTGGCAAGGTCAAGGTGCGGATCGAGACCGGGGGTCGTAACCGCGTGCCGCGTGGCCTGGTCTATGTGCCGTGGTTCGATGAATCCGTCCTGATCAACAAGGTCTGCCTGGATTCGACCTGTCCGATCTCGAAAGAGACCGATTTCAAGAAGTGTTCGGTCAAGGTCTATAAGGCCTAATCGGGCGTGGCAACCTCTCTGCGGAGAGGTTGCTCACCTACGCGCCGTGTGCGGTTGCGTTGCGTAGGTGAGCAAGTCTTTAGGAATGAGCCGTATGTCCACCCACCGTCGTGATTTTTTAGTGCGCATGATGCAGGGCGCAACCCTGGCCACCACGGGTGGTCTGGGTTGGGCGTACCTGTTGCGCCAAGAGGCGAGGGCGCAACCCTTTGCCCTGCGTCCGCCCGGCGCCTTGCCGGAGGCGGACTTTAACGCCGCGTGTATCAAGTGCGGTCAGTGCGTGATTGACTGTCCGCCGCTCATCTTGAAGCTACAGCCGGCCGGCGGCCTCCTGCCTGTGGGCACGCCCTATTTTGAGCCGCGTACTGGGGCGTGCGTGATGTGTCCAGATATCCCGTGCATGAAGGCGTGTCCGACGGGGGCCTTGTCGCCCGCGTTGAAGCGTATCGAGGATGCGCGCATGGGCTTGGCGGTGATCGACATCGAGAATTGCCTGTCGTACAAGGGCTTGCGGTGCGAGATCTGTCATCGTGAGTGCCCGATCAAGGGCAAGGCGATCACGCTGGAACTCCATCCTCGGCAGACCTCCAAGCATGCGATGTTTATCCCCATTGTGCATTCCGATGCCTGCACCGGCTGCGGCATCTGTGTGAAGGCGTGTCCGACGACGGAGGCAGCCATCCGCATCCTGCCACACGCCTTGGTGCAGGGCAAGATAGGCGAGCATTACCGCTTGGGTTGGACGCGTGATGACGAGGTGACGCAGACCTTTGACGCCTCGGCGGCCGCGCCGGTCTTGGAAGAGGTGGCGAATAAGGCGGCCGGTCCGGTTAAAGGCACGGCGACCGATTACCTGAATGACGGAGGTCTGTGATGAACGACCATCCTCCGTTAAACCCTATGGCCCGTCTGTGGTCTTGGCGTTATATCGTCTTGCGTCGGCTGACGCAGTTTTTCACCCTGCTCTTGTTTTTTGGTTCGGCCCATTGGGGCTGGAGCCTGAATAGTGAGGGGAGTCGGGCGATCCCTTTGTTGGCCGGCAACCTGTCTGGCTCTGAGTTTATGGGCATCATCCCGATGGCCGACCCGTTTGCCGCCCTGCAGATCTTCCTTACGGGGCATCTGTTGCAGTTCGAGGTAATCATCGGCGCATTGATCGTGTTGGGGTTTTATGCCCTGATCGGGGGGCGGATGTTCTGTGCGTGGGTCTGTCCGATCAACCCGGTGACGGACCTTGCCGGTTGGCTCAGGGTCCGCTTTGATATCCGCCCGACCTTCCTCTTATCGCGTAATACCCGCTATTTTGTGCTGGCGATGACCTTGATCTTGTCGGTGTTGACGGGGCTGGCCGCGTTTGAGTGGGTCAGTCCGGTGGGTATGGCGCATCGCGAGATCCTCTTTGGCCTGGGCTTTGGCGGCGCGGTGATCTTGGCCATCTTCTTCTTTGACCTGTTTATCTTGAAGCATGGTTGGTGCGGTCATTTGTGTCCTTTGGGGGCCTTCTGGTCGATCGTGGGCAAGATCAACCCGACGCTCAAGGTGCGTTTTGATAAGACGACCTGTACGCATTGCGGCGAGTGCGCCAAGGTTTGCCCAGAGCCGCAGGTGTTGAATCTAAAACTTTTGGAGGCACGCGGTCTGGTGTTTTCGGGTGAGTGCAGTAACTGCGGTCGTTGTACCCCGGTGTGTCCGGAAGGTAGTTTGGTGTTTGATTTCAAGCCCCTGATCAAAAAGCATAACGCGTTGGCGCAGGGTTCTGTTTCTAAGGTGGAGCCGTAAAGGAGAGTGAGATGAAGATACATAAATTATGGGTGGTTTTGATGGCAGGCGCGATTTTGGGTCTTTCGGGCTGTGGTCAGACGACCAAGGCACCGGTGGCGAAGGTGGCGATCAACGATGCGAGTTTGGGCCTCGAAAAGACCAGTGTCTATGATGTGCCGACACCGCCGGTGACGCAGTATTCTAAGGCGGATCCGGGGACGAATCAGTCACTCGGGGTCTCGTATCACACCGCACCGCCGCAGGTCCCGCATAATATCGACGATTTTGTCCCAGTGACGCGCGACAATAATATGTGTGCAGCCTGTCACAATACGCCGGACCTCATCGGTGGCAAGCTAGAGAAGGGGCAGGCGACACCCGCCCCGATCAGCCACTATATCGAGAAGACCAAGGACTTGTATATGGGGCGTTGGAACTGCATCCAGTGTCACCGTCCGCAGTCGGATGCGGCCTTGTTGGTTGATAGCGTGTTTAGCCCGGATAAGCTGAACTAAGCGACACGATGTGGCGGGATGAATCTACCCCCTGCATGGGGTAGAACGAACCTGCCTTGATCTGCGGAGGTCTGCTAGAGTGCAGGCCTCTTTTCGTGTTAGGGATGTATATGCGTAAACTCTGGATGTCGCTCTTGGTGCTGCCTTTGATCGGGTCGGCGGTGGCAAGTGATATTGCGACCTTTAGTAAGGTCGGGCGTTTTGAAGATGTGCGCGACGATGTGGTGAACGCTATCGAGGCGCAGGGCATCAAGATCAATCACAGCAACCACATCGCCGAGATGTTGGCGCGTACCGGCAAGGATCTGGGCGCTGCGCGTCAGGTCTATGTCCAAGGCGAGCAGGTCGAGTTTTGCAAGAGCAATCTATCGCGGGCGCAGATGGAGGCCGATCCGGTCAACATGGTCTTTTGTCCCTACATTATTTCTATTTACACCACGCTGGATAAGCCCGGCGTGGTTAGTGTGGCCTATCGCGTCCCGGCGGCGCCTAAGTCTAGCGCGGCGACGCGTAAGGCCTTGCGCGATGTCGATGCCTTGCTGAAGGGGATCGTGCAGCAGGCATTGCAGTAATCGGCATGACTGCCTATCCTGTGGTCTGGGCAATGGGTGGGGTGACGACATGGGTGGTTTTCTTGCGGTAGGGATAGGTGCGGCACTCGGCGCGTGGCTGCGTTGGGGGCTGAGTCTGTGGCTCAACCCCATCCTGCCTGTCCTGCCCTATGGCACGCTGGCGGCCAATCTGCTGGGCGGTTATCTCGTTGGCCTCGCGCTGGCTTTTTTTATCCAGTACCCCGGTTTGTCACCGGAATGGCGGCTGTTTCTGATCACGGGATTTTTAGGCGGCTTGACCACCTTCTCCACCTTCTCGGCCGAGGTCTTTAGCCAGTTGGCGCGGGGGCAACTGGGCTGGGCGGCGTTGACGGCCGGGTTGCATCTGTTTGGCTCGCTGGCCATGACGGCCTTGGGCGTGTGGACGATGCGATTCGTGCGCGGATGAACCTGTCCGGCGTTGACACCGTTGTTTTGTTCGCGGCCTCGTTGCTTGCAAATTTCTTTTCAGCCCTGTCCGGCGGGGGTGCCGGGCTGATCCAGTTTCCCGTCCTCATCTTTTTGGGCCTCAGCTTTGCTGTGGCTTTGGCGACGCACAAGGTGGCGAGCGTCTTTTTGGGCGTGGGCGCGCTGTTGCGGCATGGTCGGGACGGTCAACTGGCGCGGCGCGAGAGCGTCATCATCTTAGCGGCGGGGCTGCCAGGGGTCATCTTGGGCGCGTCACTGGTGCTACACGCGCCGGAGCGGCCGATGCTGATCCTGCTCGGCGCATTGACGGCGGGCTTGGGGCTGTATTCTGTGTTCAAACCGCAACTGGGCATGACCCACGCGCCACGGCATTGGCTGGGGCGTGGGCTTGGAGTGGGTGTGCTGGGCCTGTTTGTGGTGGGCTTCTTGAACGGCTCGGTCACCTCGGGCACGGGCTTGTTCTTGACGATCTGGTTGATCCGCTGGTTTGGCATGGATTATCAACGCGCCGTGGCCTATACGCTGATCTTGTGCGGTTTCGTCTGGAACGGCACGGGCGCGGTGGTCTTAGGCGTGTTGGGCACGGTGGCCTGGGCGTGGATGCCAGCCTTATTGCTGGGGTCTATCGTCGGCGGCTATCTGGGCACGCACATCGCCATTCGTCAGGGCAATCGGTGGATCAAGCGCGCCTTTGAGGTGACGACGATCGTGATTGGGGTGAAATTACTCTGGGGATGAGGATAGAAGGGCCCTAGATAACCCTAAGGGCTAAACGGACAGAGTGGTCTTTTACTTGACAGATTTTGTCAAGTATTTATACTGCACGGTATGAGTCCCTGTCGCGCGGTGTGGCGGGGTTGGGTTTCAACTTATTTGAGGAGCATCTTGATGGGTATCATTTGTCAATCGTTGGGTCGTACCGTTGCGGCGGGTTTTGTGTTGTTGCTGTTGACCATGTTTGCCTTGACCGGCGGTCTGGATGCCGTGGGTGGCCTGCGTTGGGCGCACACGATCTCCGGCGTGTTGTGGATCGGCCTGCTGTATTACTTCAACTTTGTGCAGATTCCGTCGATGCCTAAGATCCCCGACGAGCACAAGCCGGCGATTGGCAAGGTCATCGCCCCGGAGGCCTTGTTCTGGTTCCGTTGGGCGGCCTTGGCCACCGTGGTGACCGGTCTGGTGATCGCGGCGGATGCGGGTTATCTGGTGCAGGCCCTGAGTCTTGAGGCGGGCGTAGCGGTGATCGGTCTGGGCATGTGGTTGGCCTTGGTGATGGCGTTTAATGTGTGGTTCATCATCTGGCCAAACCAGAAGAAGGCCCTCGGTATCGTGGTCGTTGAGGCAGCCGAAAAGGCCAAGGCGGCGCGTGTGGCGATGCTGACCTCGCGCATCAACACCATGCTGTCGATCCCGATGCTGTATTGCATGATCGCGCAGTCGTAATAGGCGCAAAGGCTCGCCGGTGAGCGGGCCTTTTTTAACCTTGTATACCCGACTAATATAGTCAACAATTAACCGTAAGAGGGATGAACATGGAACTGAATATTGATGGGCAGATCGTCGAGACCGATCCAGAAGGTTATCTGGTCAATCTTTCTGATTGGACTGAGGGCGTTGCGCAATTCTTGGCCACGCAGGACAAGTTGGAACTGGGCGAAAACCAGTGGAAAATCATTAACTACATGCGCGATTACTTTAACGAGAACGGCACCGCACCTAACCTGCGTATGTTGCAAAAGGGTCTGAAGGAAGAGTTTGGCGCGGAGTGGGGCGAGAAGAAGTTTCTCTTCGATATCTTCCCCTTTGGCCCCGCGAAGCAGGCGGGTCGTTATGCCGGTACGCCGAAACCAACCGGTTGCGTGTAAGCGCATTGGTTGCACATCGGTTAAAATAAAAACCCCGTCAGGATTGTCTTGATGGGGTTTTTGTTTGGGGTGGATTATGAAGCGCGTGGCGGTGGTTTTGGGTGTGGCGGTGGTGTTGATGAGTGGCGTGGCGCAGGCCTTTCCGAGCTATGTCTCGGGTGGTTTTCGGGGTGCGGAGTTGTTGACGGCGGAGGAGCAGTCTATGCATGCCGATCGGCTGTTTAATATGAAGTCGTACAGCGAGTGTACGGAGTATATGACGCAACATAACAGTGCCTTGGATGCGCGCGCGACGGCTAAGGGCGCGACCTTGCCGGCCGTGCGGGGCAATCCGTGTACCGTGATGCGTACCTTGGGGCGCGTGAAGTAGTTATTCAGCCCGCCAGTGGCCTGACTTGCCGCCTTTTTTCTCGATCAGGCGGAGGTTGTTGAGGATCATGCCGCGATCGACCGCTTTGCACATGTCGTAGATCGTGAGCAGGGCGACGCTGGCGGCGGTGAGGGCCTCCATCTCGACCCCGGTGCGGCCAACGGTTTCGGCCGTGGCGGTGCAGTCGATGGCGTGCTCGGCCGCGTCTAAATTGAAATCAACCGTCACCGCCGACAAAGCGATGGGGTGGCAGAGCGGGATGAGGTCGGCGGTGCGTTTGCTGGCCATGATCCCGGCCAGCCGTGCCACGCCCAAGACATCGCCTTTCTTGGCCTGACCCCCGGCGATGAGGGCGAAGGTGGCGGCCTGCATCAAGATGCGGCCGTTGGCGACGGCGACGCGCACGGTCTCGGCCTTGGCGCCGACATCGACCATGATGGCGCGACCTTGGCTGTCAAAATGGGTCAGTTCGTTTGGTGTGTCGCTTGGGGTGTCGCTCATGGCGTTACATATCCTTACAAATCGTTACGGAATTGGCCGTCGCGAAACGCGCTCGGCGCATTATCATAGCCGCATGCGATTCGTGTTGCTTACCTTCCTCGTTTTTTTACACGCCCCCGCGCTGGCGGCGCTGGAGTTGCCTGATCTGGGTGACCCCGCGCGGGTGGCCTTTTCGGATGAGGCGGAGGCGCGTCTGGGGCGCGAGATCATGCGCCAGATCCGCACCAGTCGTGATTTTGTTGACGATGCGGTGTTGGTGGATTACCTCAATCGCCTCGGTGAACGCGTGGTGGCGGGGAGCGATGACCCACGCCGCCGTTTTGAATTCTTTGTGGTGAGGGATCCGACCATCAACGCCTTCGCCTTGCCGGGCGGCTATATTGGGGTGCATACGGGGCTGCTCTCGGCGACCCGCAGCGAGTCCGAGCTGGCCGGGGTCTTGGCGCATGAGGTCGCCCATGTCACCCAGCACCATCTGGCGCGCATGGTGCACGGCAGCGAAGGTCTGGGCCTCGCGGCCTTGGCGGGCGTGGCGGTGGCGATCCTCGCGGCGCGCTCTAACCCGCAACTGGCCAACGCGGCCTTGGCGACCACGCAGGCCTTGGGCATCCAGCAACAGATCGACTTTACCCGTGCGCACGAACATGAGGCAGATCGGGTGGGCTATCAGATCCTCGACGCGGCGGGTTTTGACCCCGCCGGAATGGCGAGTTTTTTTGAACGGCTGATGGCGCAGGGGCGTCTGTATGACAACAGTGCGCCGGTCTATCTGCGCACCCATCCGCTGAGTCACGATCGTATGGCGGACTTGCAAAATAGGGTCGCGCAACACCCGTATCGCCAGTCGCAGGACAGCCCGGAGTTTGCCTTGCTACGTGCTCAGATTCAGGCGCACGAGGGCCTCGTCGTGGAGGCCGTGCGGCGTTTTAAGGCGCAGGTGGCAGAGCAGCCCAAGGCCCCTGCCGCGCGCTATGGTTTGATCGAGGCGTCGTTGCGTGACAACGATGCGCGGGCGGCGTTGCCGCAACGAGAGGTCTTGCAGCGCCTGTTGACGACGCCGTTGGTGGCGATGCAGGCGGCGCGGGTGACTGCGGCGCTGCACGGCGCGGCGGCCGCCTTGCCTGAGTTGCAGGCCGCCTTGCTGCGCTGGCCGGGTGACCGGGCCTTGGGCTATGCCGCCATTCGCATGGCCTTGCAGGCGGGACAGCCGCAGTCAGCCTACGCGCTGGTGCTTGAACGGCAGCGTACTTGGCCTGAAGATGGCGTCCTCTGGCGGTTGTTGGCCGAGACGGAGATGGCGCGTGGGCGACGGCTGGAATCGGCGCTCGCCCAAGCCGAGGCCTATCAGCGAGAGGGGCTGTTGCCTGCGGCTGTCGAGGTGTTGCAGGCGGCCCTGCGCGAGGCCCGTCAAGATCGCCGGCAGGGTGATTTTTATCTGTTGTCGATCGCGGAGTCGCGGTTGAATAGCTTGCAGGAGGCTTCGCTGCGTGAGCGGGGCGAAAAAGGCCGGGGAAAGCCGCGTTGATGCGTGTGTGGCGTTGGTAAATCCGTACCCAGCCCCTGTTTATTGTACTAAATTGTCATCTAAGCTTGGTTTAAAGCGGCAGATTCCGTTATCCTCCGTCCCATTCTACGGTTATCTAAAGGACACGCTCTTGGGGGCACGCCCTTGGGTAGACCGGGAATTTATTCCATGAGTGTTCTTCTAGAAGAGGAGTTGCAATGCGAAAATTCGTTTTGAAGGCTACGGTTTTAGTGTCTGTCGCGCTCGCGAGCACGGCCGTATTGGCCGATGCCAAGCAGATTGCTGACGGCAAGGTCCTGTCGTACAACAGTAGCAAAGGTAATTGTTTGGCATGCCACAGTATGCCGGCCATGGCCGATGCCGATCAGCCGGGTAACAGTGGCCCGCCGCTTGTGGCCATGAAAGAGCGCTTCCCCAAGAAGGCCGATCTGCGTGCCAAGATTTGGGATGCGACCGCGACCTCTCCGCAGACCATGATGCCGATCTTAGGCAAGCACGGTGCACTGACGGAGACGGAGATTGATGCGGTGCTGGAATTCGTTTACGGCCTGTAATCCACGAGAAATCACGAGAGGATGGATGCGATGAAGAAGATGAATATGAATATGATGATGGCTAGTGCTTTGACACTAGGGCTGACACTAGGGTTGACTACAGCGACGACGGTGTATGCCGATCCTGCCGCTGAGCAAGGGAAGATCTTGGCGGGCTTCAAGAAGGATTATCCCGATGTGAAGTTCGACGACATGATCCACGGCGCGATGGTGTTTAGTGCGGATGCAAAGTCACAATACAACGCCATCATGGAGATGCCGCCCTTCCTCGATGCGATGGATGCCGGTAAAAAGATGTGGGATACGCCGTTCAAGAATGGCAAGACCTACGCCGAGTGCATGCCTAATGGCGGTAAGCAGATCGCGGGTAACTATCCGCAGTTTGATGACAAAAAGGGTGAGGTCGTGACCTTCGAGATGACACTCAACGGCTGCCGCACCGCCAATGGTGAGACCGCGCTGGGCTATAGCGACATGAAGACCATGGGCGTGGTGACTGCCTATGCGCGTTCCTTGTCCGATGGCATGAAGGTCAATGTCAAGGTGGAAGGTGATGCCGCCAAGAAGGCCTATGCCGAGGGTAAGAAGACCTACTTTGCGCGTGCCGGGCAGCTCAACTTCTCCTGTGCTAACTGCCATATCGGCGGTGCGGGCAACAATCTGCGTTCGGAGATCCTCTCGCCGGTCGTGGGGCAAGCGACGCACTGGCCGGTGTTCCGTGGTAAGGATGGCGGGGATATCTCGACCACCCTGCAAAAACGTTATGTCGGTTGCTTTAAGCAGGTGCGTCATGTCTCTGAAAAAGAAGGCAGCAAGATGTTGAACAACTTGGAGTATTACCACACCTCGTTGTCGAATGGCTTGCCGATGCAGGCCCCGGTGTACCGGAAGTAATAGGCCACGCTGGCGTGCAACAAAGGACCGGGCCTAGGTGTCCGGTTTTTTGTTGCTGCGCTTAGCTAGACGCCGCTTAAAAACACCACGCCATTTAGAAGATAGTTACCATTCACGGGCAGGGTGATGCACGACATACTGTGCGTCATTCACCCTTTAGAGAGCGCCTTGATATGTCCATGAACCGTCGTGAATTCCTGCAAGTCCTGGCCGCCGCCGCCGCCGGTGGTTTTGCCCTCGATAGCCGCCAAGTGATGGCCGGCAACGCGCCCGCCAACTATTACGACCTGCCTGCCTTCGGCAATGTGTCCTTGATGCACATGACCGATTGCCACGCGCAACTAAAGCCGATCTATTTCCGTGAGCCGAATGTCAACCTCGGTGTCGGTGACTCGGTTGGCAAGGTGCCGCATCTGGTGGGCGAGCATCTTTTGAAGGCCTATAACATCAAGCCGGGCAGCATGGATGCGCATGCCTTTACCTCTATCGACTTTGCGGCTGCGTCTAAGACCTATGGCAAGGTCGGTGGTTTCGCCCACCTGAAGACCTTGGTGGACAAGGTGCGTGCCTCGCGTCCGGGTTCTGTGTTGATGGACGGCGGCGACACCTGGCAGGGTTCGGCGACGGCGCTGTGGACCAATGCGCAGGACATGGTCGATGCCTGTATCGCGCTGGGTGTGGATGTCATGACGCCGCACTGGGAGATGACCTACGGCCAAGATCGCGTGATGGAGATCATCAACGGCGATTTCAAAAAGGCCGGCATCGACTTCGTGGCGCAGAATGTGGTCACCAACGAGTTTGGCGATCAGGTCTTCAAGCCCTATGTCATCCGGGTCATCAACGGGGTGCAGGTCGCCATTATCGGTCAGGCCTTCCCGTACACGCCGATTGCCAATCCGCGTTGGATGGTGCCGGACTGGTCGTTTGGTATCCGCGACGACAACATGCAAAAGTTCGTCGATGAGGCACGCGGCAAGGGCGCGCAGGTCGTCGTCGTCCTGTCGCACAACGGCATGGATGTGGACCTCAAGTTGGCCAGCCGCGTCACCGGGATCGACGCCATCTTTGGCGGCCATACCCATGACGGCGTGCCGCAGCCGATCCCGGTTAAAAACGCTAAGGGCACGACCTTGGTGACCAATGCGGGTTCGAACGGTAAGTTCCTCGGCGTGATGGACTTTGATGTCAAGGGCGGTAAGGTCAAGGGCATCAAATATCGCCTCGTGCCGGTGTTCTCTAATCTGATCGCCGCCGACAAAAAGATGGACGCGCTGATTGCTAAGATCCGCGCCCCGTTTGAGGCCAAACTGTCCGAAAAACTGGCGGTCACGGAAGACCTGCTCTATCGCCGTGGCAACTTTAACGGCACCTACGATCAGATGATCTGCGACGCGCTGATGAAGGTGAAGGGCGCCGATGCGGCCTTCTCGCCGGGCTTCCGCTGGGGCACCTCGCTGTTGCCGGGCGATGTCATCACCATGGAGCAGTTGATGGATCAAGTCGCCATCACCTATCCGCAAACCACGCTGACCAATATGTCCGGCGGCACGATCAAGACCATCATGGAGGATGTCTGCGACAACCTGTTCAACGCCGACCCGTATTATCAGCAGGGCGGCGACATGGTGCGCGTCGGCGGCATCCAATATAGCGTCACGCCCAACGCGGCGGCCGGCCAGCGGATTGGCGACATGATGCTGAATGGTAAGGCGGTCGATGCCAACAAGACCTACAAGGTCGCCGGTTGGGCGCCAGTGGGTGAGGGCGCGACCGGCGTGCCGATCTGGGATGTGGTGGCCGAATACCTGCGCGATGTGAAGGTGGTCAAACAGGTCAAGCTCAATCAACCCAAGGTCATCGGCATGGGTAACAACCCCGGCATGGTGCTCTAAGCGAGGTCCATTTTTGAGCATAAAAGGCGGGCGATGGCCCGCCTTTTTGTTTTATGATGGCGGCTATGGATAGCGTGATGATCTTTGTCTTGGGGTGTGCTGTCGGCCTAGGTCTTTGGCTTTGGCAGCGCGGCCTATGGATGGCGCGTGTCGCCGATTTGCAGGCTCAGTTGAGCGCGCAGTTGGTCGCCCGAGAGGTGGCCGATGGGCAGTTATCGCAGGCCTTCAAAGGCCTTGCGGCCGATGCCTTGAACGCGAATACACAGGCCTTTCTTAATCTAGCGGAACAACGCTTAGCGGCGCAACAGGGCGTGGCGCAGGCTGATCTGGGTGCGCGTCAGCAGGCCGTGGAGGCGCTGGTTAAACCGTTGCAGGAGACGCTGGCCAAACTAGAGACGCAGGCGCACGGGATGGAGACGACGCGCACGGCGGCCTATGCAGGGCTGACCGAGCAGGTTAAGTCCTTGTTGCTCTCGCAGCAGTCGTTGCACAGCGAGACGCGACAACTGGTCACTGCCTTGCGCCGTCCTGAGGGGCGCGGTCGCTGGGGCGAGTTGCAATTGCGGCGCGTGGCCGAGCTGGCGGGCATGGTGGCGCATTGCGATTTTTATGAACAAGAGGCGAACGAGGGCCATGACGATGGAGGCGCGGGCAAGAAGCAGCGCCCCGATATGGTGGTGCGCCTGCCCGGCGGTAAGTCCGTGGTGGTCGATGCCAAGGTGCCGCTGGTGGCCTTGCTAGACGGCGTGGACTCGGATGCCTCGGGTGTTGCTGAAACGACGCAACAGGGCCAACGGCTGGCACAACATCTGAAAGAGCACATCAAAGGCTTGTCCGACAAGGCCTATTGGGCGCAGTTTCCCAACGCGCCCGAATTCGTCGTCTTGTTCTTGCCTGGCGAATCCTTTTTCAGTCTGGCCTTGCAGCACGACCCCGCGTTGATCGAGTTTGCCGCTGAGCGGCAGGTCATCCTCGCCACGCCGACGACCTTGTTGGCCTTGTTGAAGGCGGTTTATTACGGCTGGCGGCAAGAAACCTTGGCCGAGAACGCCCAGCAGATCAGCAAGCTGGGGGCCGATCTCTATCAACGCCTCAGTAAATTGGGCGAGCATTGGACGAGTGTGGGCAAACATCTGGGCAGTGCGGTGAAGGCCTATAATGAGGCCACGGCCTCGCTAGAGACGCGGGTGATGGTCTCGGCGCGGCGTTTTGGTGAGATACAGGTGGCCGCCAACGAGGTGGCCGCGCTGACCCAAGTGGAGCAGCAGCCGCGTGTGCTTCAATCGATAGAATTGCAAGAAACGAAAGGGAAAACACCATGATCGCCATCAACAACCGTGACAACCTGATGACTGTGTCGGTCTTGGGGGAATTTACCCTCGCCGATTATCAGGCCTTTGAACAACAGGTCTTGCAGGCGATTGCCTTGCAAGGCGGTGTCTATGTGCTGATGGATCTGCGCGATATGCTGAGCTATACGGTCGATGTCGCGTGGGAAGAGGTGCGCTTTACCCAGCAACACAAGTATGACTTCCGCAAGATCGCGGTGGTGACGGCGAACGAGTGGTCGGGCTGGCTGACTTGGTTGCAACGCTTGACCGTGGATGGTGAGGTGCAGGCCTTCGACGATCCACTCTTGGCCACGGAGTGGCTGCAACAGCGCGCTTAACGCCGCTTAAATACTTTAACCTAGAAACCGCCGTTGAACGCAGATCGCTGCGGTTTCGTCGCCGCCAGCGTGCTGGCGAATAGCGCGCTGTTCGCGTTTTGATATGCAATAAACGCGTCGCACCAACCTATGAAATCCCGCCCCACAGGGCGAGACCCCAAAAACTGCACACTTCAGCCTGTTCAACTGTTAACGCTTGGCCCTGAACACGGCGGCGTTGCCGTAATAGCTAGGCGCGCTGTTGGCGGGGTCTGCGCCTGGCACGCCCAATACCGGCAGGGCAAACAGGTCGGCGGGGCGGCGTATAACATCGCCTAACGCATCGCCCAACCAGTGTCCTGCCAAGGCCGCGTCGAGACCTTCGGGGGGCGCGTCCGGGAGGCCGCTGAGGGCAGGCCACGGCAGGTGCATGACCTTGGCAATCATGCCCGGATACGGGGTCAGCGTCTTTTCTAGGACGGCATGGCCGATGATGAAGAGTCGGTTGGTTTGCCACAGCGCACGGCGTTCGACAAAGGCGGCGTGCCAGTCATGTGCGCGTAACAGATCGGCCAGTTCCGCATCCGGCCCAATCAACACGGCACCGCTTTCATCGAACACGGTGGCGGCATCGGAACGCGCCCCGCGCTCAGGGTTTTGTTGCGCCAAGGCCGCGTATTGCACGGCGTTGAGCGCGGCCTTGAGGCGTGGAAAGGTGAGCCACACCAGCGCGTTGAGAAAATCGTGCCAGTTGGCGGGGCGCGTGGGGACCTGGCCGGTGCGGTAGATCTGTGCCTCGTAGTCGCGCTGACCGCAGGGCTGGGTCTGTGGGTCAAAGCAGAGGGGTAGACGAGCCGCGTTATGCACGCCGCGCGCCTGTGCGCTGAGTTGCGCTGCCGTAGGCCATGCCGTGTGCTGCGCAAAGTGCGCCGCCGTGTGGCCGTAGCCCATAAAGAGCGTGGATGCGGCGAAATCGGCGCGCCAATCTTGGGGGGCGATTTGTTTGGGCATGGGGCGATAGAGGATGTCAGTAAGTCGCGCGTGGCGGTATGATGGTGGCATTGTAGTGCCGTAGTGAAAGAGGTTGTGATGTCTAGTAGCGAGATCGTTGATGAGGGCGCAGGCTTGTTGCGCGAAGAGGTCGAACTTTTGATGGTGGAGCGCGATGCCTTGTTGCGTGTGGTCGGCGCGGCGGCGGTCTTGGTGGCTAATCTGGACTCGGCGCGCCTGCCGCATGATCAAGACACCATAGACGCGGCCGAGATGTTGAGTGAATACCTTAACGCACTGAGCGAAGAAACCTTAAGCGATGCCCTTGATGTGGTGCAGGCCGAGCCTGACCCTGCCTAGTTAGTGATGGGCTTGACGCGGCTAGCGGTGTGCCGATGCGGTGTTTCATGTGGGTGGATAGGGTTGAATCCAGGGTGCTGTAGTCTGTTGGATTTTAATGTTTGGTCGGGGTGAGAGGATTCGAACCTCCGGCCTCCACGTCCCGAACGTGGCGCTCTACCAGGCTAAGCTACACCCCGATGTGCTTCGGACTAGGTTGCAACAAAGCAGCATCCGAAGAACGAAGATTCTAGCAGAGCGGCATGCAAATGGCTAGGGGCGAATGCGGCGAGATCCGTATGGCACGGGACTGGTATTAAATAATCAGCCTTGTAGGTAATGTCCGCTATTGCTATATGCCTCGCTCTATCGTATAAATCAGGCTCTTATTTAATGACAGGTCTTTTCAATGGCTATGCCGATTCAGTATACGCGTTTTTTGAATGTTCTTCGTGGCTTGGGTGGTGATTCCACCGTCGGCCTAGCGGATCTGCTGGCGACGGATGAGATCCTTGCGTTTATCTTCGAGGGGACTTCGGCCAAGGGTAGCATTGTGCGTGTTGTTGATATTGTGCGCACCCATCGCTTTGGTACGCCGCCCACGGTGATTAAGCGTCTGCAGAAACTAGAAGCCGACGGTTTGATTGAAGCCAAGGAAGCGGAAGATCGTCGCGCAAAGTCGTTGACCCTGTCGAAGAATGGCGTGGCGCGTCTGCGTGAGCGCGCGACTGCGATGCGTAAATTGGTGCTCGCAGAAGCCGTTTAACCGCTGCATCCGCCCGTCTAGGGCTGGGCGCGATTGGGTCACGGGGTGGGTCCGACGCGCGTGTTAGTGGTTGCGTTCGATGGCGAAGACCGTCAAGGTCTCCAGCGCGGTGCGGTAGGGGCCGTCGGATAGGCCGCTTAAGGCTGCGCGTGCGCGTGTGGCTTCGATCCGCGCCTGTTCCCGAGCATAGTCTAAGGCGCCGGTGCGCTTTACGGTGGCTAAGATTGCGTCAAAATGGGGTGTCTCACCATTCAAGATGGCCTCGCGAATCTGTGCGGACTCGGCGGCTGTGCCATGCCGCATAGCGTAGAGCAAGGGTAGCGTGGGTTTGCCTTCGGCGAGGTCATCGCCGATATTCTTGCCCGTCTCTGCGGCGCTGGCATCGTAATCCAGCACATCGTCGATGAGTTGGAATGCAGTGCCGAGATACATCCCGTAATCACCCAAGGCGTCTTCGCTGGGCCGATCGGCCCCTGCGATAAGCGCGCCTAAGCGGCTTGCGGCCTCAAATAATTTGGCGGTTTTGTAACGGATGACGCGCAGGTAGTCTTTTTCGCTGATGTCGGGGTCGTTGCAGTTCATTAATTGCAAGACCTCGCCTTCGGCGATGATGTTGGTGGCGTCAGAGACAACCTCCATGACGCGCGGGATGCCCACGGAGACCATCATCTGGAAGGCGCGCGAATAGAGAAAATCGCCGACTAGGACGCTGGCGGCATTGCCGAAGACCGCGTTGGCCGTGTCGCGCCCACGGCGCAGGGTGGATTCATCCACAACATCATCGTGTAACAGTGTGGCGGTGTGGATGAACTCGACGACGGCGGCCAAGGTGTGCTGTGCTGGATCACGGCTACCCAAGGCCCCCGCGCTCAAGAGCACCAAGGCGGGGCGCAGGCGTTTGCCGCCGCTGCCGATGATGTATTCGGCGATCTGGTTGACCAGTGCGACCTCTGAATGGAGCTGTCGACGAATGACACCGTCAACGGCGTTCATGTCGTCAGCGATAAGGACGTTTAGGGCGTTTAGCGCTTCGATGCTCACAGTGTTTGGTCGGGTATCTAGAATGAGTGGTGCCGGTGAAAGGAGTCGAACCCTCGACCTTCGCATTACGAATGCGCTGCTCTACCAACTGAGCTACACCGGCAAGGCCGCAAATTTTAGCCTAAACGGCGGGCCACGCATAGGGCGCGGCGTCGATTTTGGGGCTGCGATTAAGGACGATGTCGGTGAGCAAGTCTGCTGCCGCCGGTGCCATGGTCACGCCATAGCGGAAATGGCCGGCGTTGACATAGAGATTTTCGATCTCAGGGTGGCGGCCGATGCTGGGGATGTTGTCCGGCGATCCGGGGCGTAGGCCGGCCCAGTGGTGGACGCAGGGGGCGTCGCGTAGGGCGGGAAAGAGGTGCTGGGCAAAGGCGATGAATTCGGCCTTGGCGGCGAGGGTGGTGCGTTTGTTAAAGCCGCAGTCTTCCAGCGAACTGCCGACGAGAACTAGCCCATCTTGGCGTGGGACGAGGTAATGCCCCCCGGCGAAGATGATGCTGGGCACGGTTCCGGGGGGGCTGGCGAGAAGGGCGATCTGGCCGAGGACGGGGTGTACCTTGAGACCCGCAGCGAGCGTGCCGAGGATGTTTTTGCTCCACGCCCCGGCCGCGACGACGAAGCGATGGGCACTGAGCGGGCCGTTGGGGGTGGAGATGCCCGTGACGCGCGGGCCATCGCGTTGCCAGTCCATGAGGCCGTTGTCAATGATGACCTCAATGCCGGCGGCGATGACGCGGTCCTGCAAGGCGGCGAGTAGACGCGGGTTGCGGGTCTGCGCCACCTTGGGGAGCCAGAGGGCAGTGGCGGCGTGGTGTGCGAGTGCGGCGGGGACGGGGGCGCAGGCATCGGGATGCGCGGCGCACCATGCGCGGGCGGCGGCGGGATCGGCGGGGTCGAGGATCAGCATCCCGCTTTGTATGAACTGTGGATCGACGCGGCTGTGTTGGCGGACATCGGCCAACCACGCGGGCCAGAGGGCGAGGCTGTAGTCGATTAGGTCGGTGACGGCGGGCGCATAGCCCCACGGCGGCAAGGCAGAGAGGATGCCTGCGCCCGCCCAAGAGGATTCGCGCCCGCCCGCGCCGCTGTCGATGATGCGCACGGAGAGTCCCGCCTGCGCCAAGCTGAGCGCACTGGCCAGACCATTGACGCCGGCGCCGATGACGAGGATGTCAGTAGATTTCATCGCGCCATTTTACTTGAGGGCGGGCGAACGGTTGCGGAAAGCTCGTTATGATGTGCAACATGAAGCGGACGCATGGTTTTTCTCTGATCGAATTGCTGGTGGTCTTGGCCTTGGCCGCCATCCTGTTGTTGTTGGCGGTACCCGGGATGCGCGGTTTTCTGGCGGGGGTGCGGCTCGATGCGGCGACGACGGATTTTGCCGGCGCATTAGCCTTGGCGCGTAGCGAGGCGATCCGGCGTGGACTGCGGGTCGCGTTGCGTAATACGGCAGGCGGGGGAAACTGGGGCGGCGGCTGGCAGGCCTTTGTCGATGCGGATAGCGATGGCGTGCCCGATGCCAGTGAGACGGTGTTGCGTCGCCAAGCCGCGTTGTCCACGCCATTGACCTTGTACGCTAACGCGAACTATACGAACTACATCGCGTTCAAGGCGGATGGGACGGTGAATAATGTGGGCTCGTTCATCTTCTGCCATGACGGCGTGCTGGTCGAAGCCGGACAAAGCCGCTCGCGGGCCTTGATCGTGAGTTGGGCGGGGCGGGTGCGTCTAGCTCAAGATAGCGATGGCGATGGCCTGCCCGAAAAAGACAGCGGGGAGATCACCAGTTGCACCAGTCCATGACCGCGCATCTCCGTAGGAGCGGGCTTGCCCGCGAACAGCGCATGAGGCGTCTAAGATGAACGCACAACGGGGCGTGAGCCTGATCGAGGTGTTGATCGCCTTGACGATCTTCTCGGTCGCCGTCTTGGGCGTGGCGCGCACGCAATGGCGGGCGCAACAAGAGACACGGCTGGCGGAGGTGCGCGGCTTTGCGGCGTGGGAGGCGTGGAACCTGAGCGAGTGTCTGCGTGCCCAGCGCACGGCCACAAGCGCGGCCGCGTGTTGGCAGGCGTGGGACGCGGCCTTGGCGACGCGCAACTTAACGGGGCGGGTCGAGGTCGTGGCGGGACGCACGCGCATCATCATCCGCAGCGATGAGTCTGTCTTCGGCGGCAGCGCGACGACCGATTGGACGCTGGAGACGCTGTTGTGACGGCGCGTCAGCAGGGTATGAGCCTGATCGAAGTCTTGATCGCGATGGCGATCGGCGCGGTCTTGCTCCTCGCCTTGACGCAGTTTTACAGCCATGCACGACAGGCCTACACGATGCAGAGCGAACAGGCGCGGCTGCAAGAAAACGCCCGTTTAGCGTTGACCCTGATCGCCCGTGAGGTGCGTATGGCGGGCTATCTGGGCTGTGCGACTGGCGGCGCAGTGACGGTGACCGCGACTACGCCCCCCGACGCGCCGACTACCGCTTTAGCCGTGCGTGGCTTTGACAACGGGGCGGGTTGGAGTGCGCCTACGACCGTGACGCGGGTGGCGGGGACGGATGTGTTGCGCGTGATCCGTGCCGTGGCGGGGCAAAGTTTGTTGGCGACCGATATGGCCTCGACTAGCGCGAGCCTGAGCCTGACGAATAACGCGGCGAGCCTGGCGAGCAAGGATCGCGTCCTCATCAGCGATTGTCAGGCGGCGGACCTGTTTTGCGTATCCAGCGTCTCGGGCACGACGCTGTCGCATACGACGACTTGCAACAGCGCGGATACGCTGTCCCGTGCCTACGCGGCGGGGTCGTCCGTGATGCCTTATACGCAGACCAGTTTCTTCGTCGGCATCAATCCGTCGAATCGTGCCGCGCTGTACCAAGTGGCGTGGACGGGCGAAAAACTAGGTAGCGCGCAGGAATGGCTAGAGGGCGTGGCCGATCTACAACTGCGTTTTGGCTTGGATACGGATGCCAATGGCGAGGTCGATACGGAGGTGGCGAGCGCGTCGGTGAGCGACTGGACGCAGGTCAAACGCGTGCGCGTGAGCCTGCTCATGGAAGGCGTAGAGCCGGTGTTGAGCGGGGCGCAAACCTTGGTATTGGACGGTGGCACGCAGACCTTTAGCGATCGTAAATTGCGCCAAGTCTATCGCGCCGAGATCGCCTTGCGCGGGCGTTTGCCATGACGGTTTATCCGCCCGCGCAACGCGGCGTCGTTCTGGTGATGACGCTGATCTTCCTCGTCCTCTTTGCCCTGCTCGGTATGGCGGCGATGCAATCGGCGGGCTTAGAGGCGCGTCTGGCAGGGCAGCAGCGCGAGACCTTGCGCGTCTTAGCCGCCGCCGAGACCGGCCTGCGCGACTGCGAGGCGCAGGTGGCGGCGTTCAACATGACCTTGCCCGGCATGGTCGCCTTGTCCGAACGGGCGGCGAGCGAGGCTGTTTGGGTAACGGTGAATTGGGACGACGCGGCGGCGGTGCGCGTGGTCGCGGGCACGCTAACCGGTGTGGCCGCCGCCCCGCGTTGCCTAGCCGAGCAGATCGACGCAACGCATTACCGCGTCACCGCGCGTGCCGTGGGCGATTCCAGCGTGACCGTGGCGCGCATGCAATCGTTCGTCAACGCGACCGGCGTGCGGCTAGCGTGGGCGCAATTATTAGATTGATACCGTGTTGCCTAGTGCCCCCGTAGGAGCGGGCTTGCCCGCGAACAGCGTCAGCACTTGGAGCGCGGGCTTCCAGCCCGCTGGCGGGCAAGATGCCCGCGTTTTTTTAAGTTGCGCACTCGGTGATCTGCGCATGGGGTAATCCCACCTCAACACTGAGGCATCAGCGGCGCTTCTTTTCTCGTGGCCAGCGCCGTTCGCAGTCACCCATGCGCTGACCTCTGATACGATAGACCGCTTAGGCGTGTGGGCGAAGGGATGTTGATGAAGCGGTCGCGTGGTTTTACCTTGATTGAGTTGCTGTTGGTGCTGGTGATTATGGGCATCTTGGCTGCGCTGGCCTTGGTGTCGTGGCAGGATTCTGTGGTGCGGGCGCGGCGGGTGGATGCGGCAGCGAGTTTGGTGGAGTTGGCGGGGTGGCTGGAGCGTAACGCGGCGACCTCGAATCGCTATGACTTAGACCCGAACGGCGCGGCGGTGGCGTTGCCGTTTGCGGTGAGTCCGCGCACGGGGGATGCCTTTTATGATCTGGCGTTGAGTGCAGTGACGGCGACGAGTTTTACGCTGACGGCGACGCCGCGTGAGGGGCGCGATCCGGGCTGTGCGATGCTGGGCTTGGATGCGACGGGCACTCAAACGGCAACGGGGTCGTTGGGCGCGGCGGCGTGTTGGAATCCCTGATGACGCAGACCTTACGCATCGTGCAGGAACTTTCGGCGGCGCAGTTTTGTTCAGGCGAGGCGATCGCGACGCGCTTGTCGGTCTCGCGTGCTACGGTGCATAACGCCTTGCGCGCGGCGCGGGCCTTGGGGTTGGAGATCTACAGCGTGACTGGGCGCGGCTATCGTTTGGCCGAGCCGCTGGTGTGGCTGGATGCTGAGGCGGTGCAGGCGGCGGTGGCTGGACTGGATTTTGCGGTGAGCGTGGTGGAACAGGTCGATTCGACGAATGCGGTCTTGTTGCGCGAGGCAAAGGCGGGCGCGGCGCATAAACAGGTTTTGGCGACGGAGTGGCAGAGCGCGGGGCGCGGTCGGCGCGGTCGGCAATGGCAGGCGATGCCGGGCGGCGCGGTGTTGTTTTCGCTGCTGTGGCGTTTTAATCAACCGGTGGCGGCCTTGTCGGGCCTCAGTTTGGCGGTGGGACTTGCCTTGGTGCGTGCCTTGCGGGGCTTGGGGCTGGCCGAGGCGACGATGAAGTGGCCGAACGATATCCTCTGGCGGGGACGGAAATTGGCGGGCTTGTTGATCGAGATCGAGGGCGATATGGTGAGCCCAGCGAGCGCGGTGATCGGGATCGGCCTTAATGTGCGTCTGCCGGAGTCTTTACGGACGGCGATTGATCAGCCGGTGGTGGACTTGGTGACGGCGGGGCTGGCGGTGGATCGCAATCAGCTTTTGGCGACCCTTTTGACGACGCTGGACGCGACCTTGACGGCGTTTGAACAGGGCGGTTTTGCGTCCTTGCAGGCTGAGTGGCAGGCGGCGCACGCCTATCACGGTCAGGCGGTGCAGGTGCAGCGGGGCGATGAGACCTTGCACGGCATCGTGTGCGGGGTGGATGATCACGGGGCCTTGTTGCTCGATACCGCGCAGGGACGGATGACGCTACACTCGGGTGAGGTGAGCGTGCGGAGGGTGGGTTGATGCGTTTATGTGTGGATGTGGGCAATACGCGGATTAAGTGGGGCGTACACGATGGCCGGCGGTGGCGCGCGCGCGGCGCGCATTTGACGGCGGAGGTGGCTAGTCTAGGGCAGCCGTGGGCGGCGTTTGCGGTGACAGCGGCGGTGGTGGCTAATGTGGCGGGGCCGACGCTGGCCGCTGCATTGGCAGAGGCGTTGCCGAGTGATACGCAATGGTTGCAAACGCGTGCCAAAGGCGATGGTGTTACGGTGGGTTATGCGCGTCCCGAACAGTTGGGCGCGGATCGTTATGCGGCGTTGATCGCGGCGCGGGCCTTGGGGTATGCGCCGTGTCTGGTGGTGCTGGCGGGGACGGCGGTGACGATTGATTTGTTGACGGCTGAGGGTGTGTTTCCGGGCGGCGTGATCGTGCCCGGTCGGCAGGCGATGGCGCAGGCCTTGGCGGGAGCGACGCATGCCTTGACGGTGGCTGATGGGCGGGTGACGGAGTGGCCCGATAACACGGCGGATGCCTTGGAGACGGGTCGGGCGCGAGCGATTGCGGGGGCGGTCATGGCGCAATGGTGGCGGGCGTGTGCGGCGTGTGATGCGCCGCTAACGGTCATCGTCAGCGGTGGCGATGGCGCATGGCTGACGAGGGAGATGAAGGCGCTTTCCATCCCGTTACGCAGCGTCGATGATCTGGTCTTGGAAGGCTTGAACAAGGTGGCATTGTGAACGGGTTGATCAAACTGGTGTTGGCGTTGAATGTTGCGTTATTGGGCGCGCTGTGGACGCTCCCCGCGTCTGAGCCTGAACGGCCAGTGGGGCTGGAATGGCATCCTGAACGCGTCGCGGTGCTGGGGCCTGCGCCCGATCATCTGCCCGCGTTGTGTGTCCGCATTGCGCGCTTAAGCCTGGACGATTACGCGCGTCTGCATTTGTGGTTGACCGAACAATCGTTCACAGCAGCGACGATTACGCTCGAGCGCCCGCTGGGCTGGTGGACCTATCTGCCGCCCGTGGAGGCCAAACAGACCGCGACGGTGGCACGCGATCTTGCCGCGCGCGCTATCAAGGATGCGGTGTTGATTAAGAAGGGGCCCTTGCGTCACGCCTTCGCCTTGGGTATCCATGCCAGTGAGGCGCAGGCCTGCGCGCAACGCGATAGCCTGTTGGTGACGGGTTTTCTGGGTGTGGCGTGCGGCCCGCGCCCCTTGCCGAATCGGGCGGTATTGACCTTGCCGGGTGCGGATGAGACGGCGTTGGCGGGGTTGATTGCCGCCGTGCCTGAGGTGCGGGCCACGGCGGTGGCGTGCGTTAGCACGCACTAGCAGGTTCTGTGGAGCGCGGGCATCCAGCCCGCTGGCGGGCAAGATGCCCGCGCTCCCTCTCTAAATCACATGGCGCTACCGACTACAGCCGTTCCGTCGCCCACGCTTTGACGGAGGCCAAGGCGGCGGCTAGGCCTTCGGGTTGAGTGCCGCCGGCCATGGCCATGTCGGGCTTGCCGCCGCCTTTGCCGCCGACTTGTTGGGCGACGAAGTTGACCAGTTCGCCGGCCTTGATCTGGCCGATGCGGTCGTTGGAGACGGCGGCGATCAGGGCGACCTTGCCGCCTTCGACGCTGGCTAAGACGAAGGCGCAGGTGCCGAGTTTGTCGCGCAGTTTGTCGGCGAGTTCGCGTAGCGCCTTGGCGTCCGCGCCGTCGATGCGGGCGGCCATGATCTTGACGCCGTTGATGTCAACGGCTTGGCTGATGAGGTCGTCGCCTTGGCTGGAGGCGAGTTTGCCTTTTAAGCGATCGACCTCTTTTTCGAGGGTGCGGAGTTGATCGTGCATCTGCGCGAGTTTGCTGGGCAGGTCGGCCAGGGGCGATTTCAGCCGGTCGGCCATGTCCCAGAGGCTGTCTTCTTGCGCTTGGATGGTGGCGAGGGCATCGGCCCCGGTCGTCGCTTCGATGCGGCGCACGCCCGCGGCCACGCCGCCTTCGGAGGTGATCTTGAATAGGCCGATGTCGCCCGTGCGTTTGACATGGGTGCCGCCGCAGAGTTCGGTGGAGAACTCGCCCATGCCGACCACGCGCACTTCGTCGCCGTATTTTTCACCGAACAGGGCCATCGCGCCGGCCTTGACTGCCTCTTCGGGTTGCATCAAGCGGGTCTGTACGGCGTTGTTGCGGCAGATCTCGGCGTTGACGAGGGTCTCGATCTGGTGCAACTCGGCGGGGGTCACCGGCTGGCCGTGGGCGAAGTCGAACCGGGTGCGTTCAGCGGTGACTTGAGAGCCTTTTTGCACGACATGCGTGCCCAAGACGCTGCGCAGGGCGGCGTGCAGCAGGTGGGTGGCGGAGTGGTTGGCGGCGGTATGGCGACGGGTGCTGGCGGTGACTGTCGCGCTCAAGGTGTTGCCGACGGCGAGGCGGCCGGTCTTTAAGGTGCCGCGATGGCCGTGCACCTCGGCGCGGACCTTTTGCGTGTCGCTGACGACGAAGCTGCCGTGATCGGAAACGAGTTCGCCGCTGTCACCGGCTTGGCCGCCGGATTCGGCGTAGAAGGGGCTGCGGTCGAGGACGATGATGGCGTCGTCGCCTTTGTTTATCTCGTTGACCTGCTGGCCGTCTTTGTAGAGGGCGAGGATCTCGGCCTCGGTTTCGTGTTCTTCGTAACCGGTGAACTCGGTCTTTTCGCCTTCAAATTGTAGACTGCCGCCGTGTTTGAACTTGCTGTGCGCGCGGGCGCGCTCGCGCTGTTGTTGCATGGCGTGCTCAAACCCGGCCAAGTCTACGGCGATGCCGCGTTCGCGGGCGATGTCGGCGGTCAGGTCGAGCGGGAAGCCGTAGGTGTCGTAGAGTTTGAATACGGTCTCGCCGTCGAGCATGCGGTCTTCGTTGTGCAGCGCGGCCTCGAGGATGGCCATGCCGTTTTCCAAGGTTTCGGCGAAGCGTTCTTCTTCGGTCTTTAGTACGGCGGTGACGCGGGCCTGCTCGCGGACCAGCTCGGGATAGGCGTCGCCCATGGTGTCGGCTAGGGCGGTGACGAGGCGGTGGAAGAAGGGCGTTTTGCAGCCGAGTTGGTAGCCGTGACGGATGGCGCGGCGGATGATGCGACGCAGGACATAGCCACGCCCTTCGTTGCTCGGCAATACGCCATCGACGATGAGGAAGGCGCAGGCGCGGATGTGGTCGGCGATGACCTTGAGCGAGTTGTTGGCCAGGTTGGTGCTGCCGGTCGCAACTGCGGCGGCCTTGATGAGCGCTTGAAAGAGGTCGATCTCGTAGTTGGAGTGCACGCCTTGCATCACCGCTGAGATGCGCTCTAGCCCCATGCCGGTGTCGACCGAGGGTTTGGGGAGTGGGTGCAAGACCCCGGTCTCGTCGCGGTTGTATTGCATGAAGACGACATTCCAGATCTCGATATAGCGGTCGCCGTCTTCATCGGGTGAGCCGGGCGGGCCGCCGGGGATGTCGGCGCCGTGGTCGTAGAAGATCTCGGTGCAGGGGCCGCAGGGGCCGGTGTCGCCCATCTGCCAGAAGTTGTCAGAGGCGTATTTCGCGCCCTTGTTGTCGCCGATGCGGATGATGCGCTCATGCGGCACGCCGATCTCGTTGGCCCAAATCGCGTAGGCCTCGTCGTCATCTTGGTAGACGGTGACGGTGAGTTTGTCGGCTGGGATGGCCAGCGTTTGGGTGAGAAAGCCCCAGGCAAAGCGGATCGCCTCGGGCTTGAAGTAGTCGCCGAAGCTGAAGTTGCCCAGCATCTCGAAGAAGGTGTGGTGGCGGGCGGTGTAGCCGACATTTTCGAGGTCGTTGTGCTTACCGCCGGCGCGTACGCAGCGTTGGCTGGAGACGGCGCGGACATAGGCGCGGTGTTCGTGGCCTAAGAAGCAGTCTTTGAACTGCACCATGCCGGCGTTGGTAAACAGCAGGGTGGGGTCGTTGCCCGGCACGAGGGCGCTGGAGGCAACGGGGGTGTGGCCTTGGGTGGCGAAGTAGTCGAGGAATTTTTGGCGGATCGTGCTGCTTTTCATGATTTCAATGTCGTGTTGCAAGGATGTTACTATTGTAACGGGTTTGCGGGTGCTTGGCGCCGTCTCGCCTTGTCAGCGTCCAACCCTGTTGCGTAGAGGGTTGATTTTTAATGCCTAATACGGTATATTAGTAAGTTCTAATTTAGATAGGAGCCGTGTAGATGTTTGGTAACGCTAACTATAAGCAGATTGATGCTGACTTCCCGGGCCTGACAGAGGCCTATCTGATTGATATCCGTTCCAATGGTGAGGTGCGGGGTGGCGGCATCGCGGGTGCGGTGCATATCGAGATGCATCTATTGCCGCTGCGTGCGGCCGATATCCCCAAGGACAAGCCCGTCGTGTTGTACTGTCACTCGGGCGCGCGTTCGGCTCAAGCCTGCACCTACTTGGCGCAACAGGGCTTTGATAACATGCATAATCTGAGCGGTGGCATCTTGGCGTGGGCACGCGCAGGCAAGCCGATTGTTGCCATCCTCTAAGCAGTCCCCGAGTTTTTTATTCGGGGTGCGTGCGTTTTGGTTGCAAAACGGCGGGTTTTCCTTTACTGTTGCCGGACGTTTTTTTGCTACATCGTGTGAACCCTTGAAGGAGAGAAGTAAATGGATTTTCAAAAAGAACTCGACGCGCGTGGCCTGAACTGCCCGCTGCCTATCCTCCGCGCCAAAAAGTCGCTGAACGATATGACCTCTGGTGAGATGCTCAAGATCTTGGCAACCGACCCCGGTTCGGTTAAAGACTTCGCGGCCTTTGCTAAACAGACGGGCAATGAGCTGGTGTCTACCGCTGAAGCGGGTGGTGAATACACCTTCTTTATGAAGAAGAAGTAATTACGCTACACCTAAGCCCGCATTAGCGGGCTTTTTATTCGTTGTACAGGAGAGAGACATGGATCAAAAAAAACTAGCCATCATTGCCACTAAAGGGACCTTGGATTGGGCCTATCCGCCGTTGATTTTGGCTTCAACCGCTGCCGCCTTGGGCTACGAAGTGCAAGTGTTTAGCACCTTTTATGGCCTGCAGTTGATGAAGAAGGATGTTTCTGATCTCAAGGTCAGCCCGCTGGGTAACCCCGGTATGCCGATGAAGATGCCGTTTGGCCCTAAGTGGTTCCGTGGCATCAACTGGAACATTCCCAACATCATTCAGGCCAATGTCCCGGGTTTTGAGTCTTTGGCGACCGTGTTGATGAAGCAGACCATCGCTAACAACGGCGTGGCAACCATCGCGGACCTGCGTGACCTGTGCGTCGAGGCCGAGGTGAAGTTCCTCGCCTGCCAGATGACGGTTGAGCTGTTTGGCTTTAAGCACAGCGACTTCATCGACGGCATTGATTTCGTTGGTGCGGCGACCTTCTTTGAGTTTGCCGGTGAGTCAGATATCTGTTTGTATATCTAATTAGCGGTGTGTTGTGACAATGAGCCGGGCGATGTGCCTGGCTCATTGCGTTTCTGTGGGGCGGTGTCGTAAGATGTGCTTGTTTTGATCTGCTCGCGTGTAGCGTTGGAGGGGTTATGAAATTATCTATGCTGGCCATGGTGACCTTTTTATGGTCATCGCTCACCTTTGCGATTCAGCCCTATTTCTATGGGGACAAGGTCGCGCGTGGTGATGCGACCTCGGTGATGCGTGCGGTTGAGGCCAAGCTCACCCGTTCGGGCTTTACCGTGGTAGGTGGTTACAGCCCGCAAGGTCTGGCTAACTATGGCGTGATCGTCGTAACCGACCCCGACCTTAGCAAACTCATCGCCCAATTCGGTGGCGCGACCATCGTCGGCGCAGGGATTCGCGTCGGGGTACGCAATGACGGCACGGTGTCGTACATCAACCCGGAATACTGGCAACGCGCCTACCTGCGTAAACACTTCAACGGCGGCGCGGGCGGCACGGTCAATATCATACAAGGCCGCTTGCAGCGCGCCTTGGGCGCTGGCAAGCCGTTTGGTGGTGAGGTCGACAAGCGCGATCTGCCGGATTATCAATACATGTTTGGTATGGAGTCTTTCGAGTCGGACAAAAACCTGGTGGGCGAGTCCTTGAGTTTTGCCGATATGGTCAAGACCATACAGGCTAACCTTGCGCGGGGCGTAGGCCATACCAGTAAGGTGTACGAGGTGGTGATGGCGGACAAAAAGATCGCCGTCTTTGGCGTGGCGATGAACGACCCCAAGACGGGCGAAGGCTGGTGGGTGAAGGAGGTGCATGACGAGCATATTGCCGCGTTGCCTTATGAGATCTATGTGGTCGGCAACAAGGCCTATCACCTCTTTGGCCGTTATCGTATCGCGCTGGCGTGGCCGGATGCGGGTATGGGTACCTTTATGCGGATTGTGGATGTGCCGCAGGCGATACAGGATACGATGAAGGCGGTGGCCGGGACCCGGCACTAGGGGCGAGTCGCGTGCAAAAATGCCCGGACAGGTTCCGGGCGTTTTTTATGGGCGCCAATCACGCCGCCGTTTTGATGGGGTAACTGTCGGATACAGGCGGAAAGCGCAGTGGGTCGATCGCACGCGCCAAGGCCTTTTCGATCGGTAAGGGTTCGCCACTGATCTGGCTGGCGAGGATTTCCCCTGCGAGCGGCGACCAGACGAGACCCCGAGAGGCGAGGCCGGTGAGGGCGTAGAGGCCCGGTTCGGCGAGGGCGCCGATGAGGGGCATGCGATCTGGCGTGACGGCGCGAAAACTGACCCTGTTGAGGGGTTCGTCGGCGGATCTTTGGTAATCGGGGACGAGGGTCTCTAGTCTGACGAGATTGGCCTCTTGTGCGGCGAGGTTCGGGGTGGGGTCGCGCTCAAGGTCGTAACTGGCGCCGACACAGACGCGACCTTCGACCGGCGGGATGACATAGCCGTCTTGGCAGAGAACCGTCTCTGGCGCGCTTAGGTCGGCGGCGGAGACCAGCGTCACTTGGCCTCGGGTGCGTTGCAGTGCTAGGCCGGCGAGTGGCTGGAGGTCGGCCCCGCTGGCGAGGATGACAATGTCGGCAACGGCGATGGATGCGCCGTTTGCGTCGTGGGCATGCCAAGCTTCGGCGTAGGGGTGGAGACTGGCGACATCGAGGCCGACACGGAGCGTCAGGTGTGTGCCGCAGGCGGCGAGGTTGGCGGCGCACACGCTGGGCGGTGCGGCCCAGCCCGCGCGGGGGAAGCATAGATCATCTTTGATGGCATGGACAAATTCAGGCGGCAAGGCGAGGTCGGAGCAAAGGCGATGGTGATACGCGGCCTCTGTGCCTGCGCGTTGTACGACACCGCAGGGCGACCAACGCGGCTGGCCCGGATGGCGTGGCCATGTTTGGCAGGCGTATAGAAAGGCGGCGCGGGTCAGGCGGGCGTTGAGATTGTCGTCTAGGCTCAAGGTGGGACGCACGATCCCGGCGGGATTGCCAGACGCGCCTTGGGCGATCTGGGCGTGACGGTCGATGACGGTGACCTGCCAGCCGCGTCGTGCGAGGGCGTAGGCCGCGCTGCTGCCGGCGAGTCCGGCGCCAATAATGAGGGCGTGGCCGGGTGGATAGGTGGGGCGCGTGTTACGGGTGCGTGTGGCGATGAGTTGACCACGCAACATCTCGCGTTTGGCGCCGAAACCGACGCTCTTTTCGAGCCGAAAGCCGGCCTCTTGTAAGGCGCGGCGCACCGGGCCGGCGACGCACCAAGTGGCCAGCGTGGCGTGGGCGGCGGCGAGGCGGGCGATCTGGCGGAGGAGGGAGGGCGACCATAGATCAGGGTTTTTGGCGGGCGCGAAGCCGTCGAGATAAAAGGCGTTCACCTTGGCGACGACCTGCGGCAAGGTGGTGTTGGCGTCGCCGAATAAGAGGGTCAAGCGGAGGCGACCCTCGGCCAGATCGAGGCGGTGAAAGCCGGGTGTGAGCGGTGGCCAGCGGGCGATCAACTCGGCGGAAAGCGGCGCGAATTCGGGATGCTGCGCGTGTAGTTGTGTCAGGTCTGCCGCTGTAAAAGGGTGTTTCTCGGCGGCAAGGTAGTGTAGTTGCGGGCAGGCCTCGGGGTCGGCTAGCCACGCCGCCCAAGTGGCTAGGAGGTTGAGGCCACTGCCAAAACCAGTTTCAAGGATGACGAAGCGTTCGCGTCCGCGCCAGGCCTCGGGCAGGCCGTTGCCGTGGAGGAAGACATGCTGTGATTGCCCCACGCCGCCGTCGGTCGAGTAGTAGATGTCGTCAAATGCGGCGGCGTAGGGTGTGTTGCCGCGCCAGTCCAAGTGCGCAGGGGTGATGGCGGCGTAGGTCAAGGCCGGAGTGTGGCAAATGATGCGGCAAATAGCGCTGCGATGGCGGCGGCGTCGAGGCGGTAATCGTGACCGCAAAGGTCGTCGTGGACGAGGACCTCGCCGTGTTCTTTGAGGCTGGCATCACATTCGGCTTGGCCTAGGCTACGCAACATCGTGTGGATCTTTTCCCAATCTTTGGGGCAGTGGTGGGTGACGGTGCGCGGGTCATAGAGGCGAATATCGTCTTCTGGGAATAGCCTCGGCAATAGGTCAGCGACCTCGGTCGCCAGCAGTTCATCGCCTTTAAGGGTGTCGGCGATCAGGTTGACGCGCTGCCACGCATCGGGGTCTTTATCTGTCGCGCCAGGCAGGGCTTGCAGGAATAGGCCGACGACGCGGTCGGCGTGGGCTTTGATGATGAGCCGCGTCGGTTGTTGCTCGGATTGGGTCAGATAGTGCTCGAAGATCGCGGCGAGGCTGTCGCCTTGGAGAGGCACTAGACTCTGATACGGTTGTTTTAGAGCGACGGCGTCCAAGGTGAGGGCGAGTTGACCGTGCCCTAAGAGTTCCGGCACGGTGGCCGGTGCGACGGCGTCGGCGTCGGTGTCACGATAACGGGCCATGCCGCGCAGGCGCAGTTGCTCGTCACAGTCCACCACGAGGAGCGAGATCGGCCCGTTGCCCTGTATCTGGAGCGTAAGTCGGCCCGCGTGCTTGAGATTGGCGGCGAGCAGGACGCTGACCGCGGCCATCTCGCCGAGCAGGTCGGCCACGGGGGGAGGGTAGTTGCGCCCGGCGGCGAGCGATTGCCATGCGCTGTCGAGACGCACCCACGCACCCCGGATATCGATATTTTCGAGGAGAAAGCGGCGAGTCTGATCGGTTGGCATGGGCAGGGACGGCGATAGGATGGCGAGGATGCGCGCATTTTACCGGATGCTGCGCGCTGTTTTTTGTTAAAAATAGGGCTTGCCCTGTTATGGAGATGGGTTTTTAGGTATCATTCGTCGTCACCACTCGAGCTTTAAAACATGCCCAAGTATGTCTTTGTCACCGGCGGCGTTGTGTCCTCTTTGGGCAAAGGTATTGCCGCTGCGTCGTTGGCCGCTATCCTTGAGTCGCGCGGCCTTAAGGTCACCCTCTTAAAGCTGGATCCCTACATCAATGTCGATCCGGGCACGATGTCGCCGTTCCAACATGGTGAGGTCTTTGTCACCGAAGACGGCGCGGAGACCGATCTCGATCTGGGTCATTACGAGCGCTTTACCCGCGCCAAGATGACGCGCTCGAATAGCTTTAGCACCGGCCAGATCTACGATGCGGTGATCAAAAAAGAGCGGCGCGGTGAATATCTGGGCAAGACGGTGCAGGTCATCCCACACATCACGGACGCGATCAAGGCGCAGATCCGCGCCGGTGCGGGTGATGTCGATGTGGCCATGGTCGAGATCGGCGGTACGGTGGGCGATATCGAATCCCTGCCGTTCCTAGAGGCCATCCGGCAGATGGGGCTGGATGAGGGGCGCAACAATGTCTGCTATATGCACCTCACCTTGTTGCCGTATATCGCGGCGGCGGGGGAGCTAAAGACCAAACCCACGCAACACTCGGTAAAGGAGTTGCGTCAGATCGGTATCCAGCCCGATGTCTTGCTCTGTCGCGCTGACCGTGAGATCCCGATTGAGGAACGGCGCAAGATCGCCCTGTTCTGTAATGTGATGCCGGAGGCGGTGATCGAGGCCTTGGATGCGTCGTCTATCTACAAGGTCCCCGGCATGTTGCACGCGCAGATGTTGGATGAGATCGTCTGCCACAAGCTCAACATCCTCGCCCGCGCCGCCGATCTGTCGGTGTGGCAACGCTTGGTGGAGGCCTTGGAGCATCCCGAGCGTGAGGTCAACATCGCCTTCGTGGGCAAATATGTTGATCTGACCGAGTCGTATAAATCCCTGACCGAGGCGATGGTGCATGCGGGTATCCATACGCGTAGTCGGGTGCGGATCCATTACATGGATTCAGAAGATTTTGAAAAAAATGGTTGCGATGCGTTGCAGGCGATGGACGCGGTGTTGGTGCCGGGCGGTTTTGGTCGGCGCGGCACCGAGGGTAAGATCGCCGCGATCCGTTATGCGCGTGAGAACCGCGTCCCGTATCTGGGTATTTGCCTAGGGATGCAGATGGCGGTGGTCGAGTATGCGCGCCATGTCGCGGGCATGACCGGCGCGCATTCGACCGAGTTCGAGGCCGCTACACCCTTCCCCGTGGTCGGCCTGATTACCGAATGGCAGACGGCGGATGGTCAGATGGAACACCGCGATGCAGACTCTGACTTAGGCGGTACGATGCGTCTGGGCGGGCAGGTGTGCCTCTTGAAAGAGGGCAGTCTGGCGCGCGAGATCTACGGCGCGGCCGAGATCCGTGAACGGCATCGGCATCGCTATGAGGTCAACAATCACCTGTTGACGGCGCTAGAGGCCAAGGGTCTGGTGGTGGCAGGTCGTGCACCGGGGACCGATCTGTGTGAGATGGTTGAGTTACCGCGCACGGTGCATCCGTGGTTCGTCGCCTGTCAGTTTCACCCGGAGTTCACCTCGAATCCGCGTGAGGGGCATCCGTTGTTTACCGCATTTATTCAGGCCGCGATGGTTAAGGCCACGATTACCCAGAAGGAGACCCGATGAAACTGTGTGGCTTTGAAGTTGGTTTGGATCACCCTGTGTTTTTGATTGCGGGCCCGTGCGTGATCGAGTCGGAGCAGATGGCCATGGATACGGCCGGGACGCTCAAAGAGATCTGCGCCGAGCTGGGCATCCCCTTTATCTATAAGTCGTCTTATGACAAGGCGAATCGTTCGAGCGGAAAATCGTTTCGCGGTTTTGGCATCGACGAAGGTCTGCGTATCTTGTCTGAGGTGCGTAAACAGATTGGCGTGCCGGTGTTGACCGATGTCCATGCCGAGGCGGAGATCGCGCAGGTGGCGGCTGTGGTGGATGTCCTGCAAACGCCGGCCTTTTTGTGTCGGCAGACCGATTTTATCGCCGCCTGTGCGGCCTCGGGTAAGCCGGTGAATATCAAGAAGGGGCAGTTCTTGGCACCGTGGGATATGAAGCATGTGGTAGCGAAGGCCAAGGATGCCAACGGCGGCGCGGACACCATCATGGTCTGCGAGCGCGGCGCATCGTTTGGTTATAACACCTTGGTGTCGGATATGCGTAGCCTCGCGGTGATGCGCGAGACCGGCTGTCCGGTGGTCTTTGATGCCACCCATTCGGTGCAACAGCCGGGCGGACAAGGCACGACCAGCGGCGGTCAGCGCGAGTTTGTGCCGGTGTTGGCGCGCGCGGCGGTGGCGGTGGGTGTGGCAGGGGTCTTTGCGGAAACGCACCCGGATCCGGCCAATGCCGCTTCGGACGGCCCTAACGCGTGGCCCTTGCACCTGATGAAGGAATTGCTGGAGACGCTGAGAGAGATGGATGCGTTGACCAAACAAAGGGGTTTTATCGAAACCCGTTTGTAAATGAGGTCGTAAGGAGGCCTTACAATGGCCTTTACATACGCGACCAAAGAATTTGAAACTTAGTAGAAAGGGAAACAGAAATGAGCGCTATCGTTGATATCATCGCCCGCGAGATCTTAGATTCACGCGGTAACCCGACCATTGAGGCCGATGTCATCCTAGAGTCTGGGGTCATGGGCCGCGCCGCCGTGCCGTCCGGTGCCTCCACCGGTTCGCGCGAGGCGATCGAGCTGCGCGATGGCGACAAGGGCCGTTATCTGGGCAAGGGCGTGACCCAGGCCGTGGACAATGTGAACACCGAGATCGCCGAGGCTATCCTGGGCCTCGATGCGGAAGATCAGTCGTTTATCGACCAGACCTTGATCGACCTTGACGGCACGGACAACAAGTCGCGTCTGGGCGCGAACGCGACCTTGGCGGTGTCTCTGGCCTGTGCACGGGCGGCGGCGGAAGAGGCTGGCTTGCCTTTGTATCGTTATCTCGGCGGTGCCGGCCCGATGCGCCTGCCGGTGCCGATGATGAATGTCATCAACGGCGGTGCACATGCCGACAACAGCGTCGATATGCAGGAATTCATGATCATCCCGGTCGGTCGTCCGACCTTCCGCGAGGCGCTGCGTTGCGGCGCCGAGGTCTTCCACGCCCTGCGCGGTTTGCTCAACAAGGCGGGTCACGCCACCGGTGTGGGCGATGAGGGCGGCTTTGCGCCTAACCTGAAGTCGAACGAAGAGGCCTTGTCGTTCATCATGCAGGCGATCGAAAAGGCCGGTTACACGCCGGGCGTCGATGTCTGCATCGGCCTCGATTGTGCGGCTAGCGAATATTATGAAAACGGCAATTATGTGTTGGCCTCCGAGAACCGCTCGTTGACCTCCGCTGAAATGGTCGATTACCTCGCCGCGTGGGTCGATAAATACCCCATCATTAGCATCGAAGACGGCTTTGCCGAGGGCGATTGGGACGGCTGGAAGTTGCAAACAGACCGTCTCGGTGCGCGCATCCAGTTGGTCGGCGACGATGTGTTCGTGACCAATCCGCGTATTTTGGCGGAAGGCATCGCCAAGGGCGTGGCCAACTCCATCCTCATCAAGGTTAACCAGATCGGCACCCTGTCGGAGACCTTCCAGGCCATCGACATGGCGCGTCGTGCCGGCTATAGCACGGTGATCTCGCACCGTTCGGGCGAGACGGAAGATGCCTTTATTGCCGACCTCGCGGTGGGCAGCAATGCGTGGCAGATCAAGACCGGCTCGCTGTCCCGTTCCGACCGTATCGCCAAGTACAACCAGTTGCTGCGTATCGAAGAGCAATTGGGTGATTTGGCCGTGTATGCCGGGCGTAACGCCTTCCCGCGCATGGGCTAACGACATGCCGCAATGCGCCCCTTAAGCTGGATGCTCTTGGCGACCCTACTCATATTCCAATACCCGTTGTGGTTGGGTAAAGGAGGGTGGCTACGGGTGTCTGAGTTGCGGGAGGAAATCAAGGAGCAGAAGCAGATTAATAAAACCATGGTGGATCGAAATGCGCATTTGTTAGCGGAGGTTTACGATTTTCAGCATGGGCATACAGCGGTCGAGGAGCGAGCCCGTTTTGAGTTGGGGTTGATCAGGAACGATGAGATATTTTTCCAAGTAATGGAGCCCGTTGGACAGAAACCGGGCGCCGTGGCAACGATGACAGGCGTGAGCCCCGCATCGATAACGATAGAGGAGAAGCGATAGTGTTCGGTGAGTTTCAGTGGACTTTGATCGGATTTGTTGCGCTGGTCATCTTGGCGATGCTGGTTTATGACCGTTGGAAAGAAGGCCATGCAAAGGCGCGTGCAAATCATATTTTTAGCCATCAGAAGACCGCAGCGTCTGCGGATGAGGATATCAATGGCCTAGGCGCGGGGGGGGTGCCAGATGTGGACCTCGGCGATGATGCAGATCGCATGCCGTTATGGTCGGAGGTGGAGACATATCCGGGCCATGATTCCAGTGAGGGGGCGAATCGGGGGGGCGTCTCACCTTATGATGCGTTGGGTGAAACGGCGCAATTATCACCATTGAACGCGGATATCGAATTTATTATTCGCTTCCCGTTCAAGATTACGGCTGCGCGCGCGCTAGCTGAGATGGTGGACGATATGCGCATGCGCTTATCAAGCACTGTGCGGATCGTGGGTGTACGCGAGGGTATATGGCAGGAGATCGAGCATTATTCGGCGAAGGTATACGCCCAAGTTGAGGTGGGGGTGTTGATGGCCAATCGCGCCGGGCCTGTTCGCCAAGAGACTTTTGAGCATCTGGTGAGAGTGGCGGAACAGTATGCGGCTGACCATGGTGGTCAGATTGAACATCCAGATATTGCATTGACGACACTGACCGCGACGGAGCTAGACACCTTTTGTTCCGAAGTGGATTTGTTCGTCGAATGTAGGGTGGTGGTTCCAGAGGGCTTGCCTTTTAGCGCTGAGTCTTTGGTGCGTTTGGTGATGGAACGGGGGTTGCAGTATCAAGACCCCGGCCGATTTGTGATGTTGTCCCCCTCCGGCGAGCTGTTGTTTTCCGTGGCCAATAAAGAGCCCGCACCCTTCACCCTGGAAGGCAAAGGAGTGCGTACGCATGGCGTAACTTTATCCTTGGAGGTGCCGCGTTGTTCGGCTGCCTTGGAGGCGTTTGATCTCATGATTGCGTTGGCTGAGCACCTCGCCGATAAGCTTTCGGGGAGTCTTGTTGATGGCCAGAGTCGTTTGCTTGACTCGGCGCATTGGTCAAGTAACCGGGCTGCAATTGGGGATGTCTGTCGGCGTTTGAGTGAGCATGACATGCCATCGGGTGGTGAACGGGCAAAGCGTTTGTTTGCGTAAGGCGAATGCATAGGCACGATGGACGATAAATGGACGCAGATGAACAGATAAAGGCGCTGCGCTCACAAATAGAGGCGGCCAATTATCACTATTATCGCCTCGATGCACCGACCCTGCCGGACGCGGAATACGACCGGCTATTTCGGGAGCTCCAAGGTTTAGAGGCGCACTATCCTGAATTGATGGCGCTCGATTCTCCGACGCAGCGGGTGGGTGCCGCGCCGTCCTTAGCCTTCGCCTCGGTGCGTCATCAAACCGCCATGTTGTCGTTGGCGAATGCCTTTAGCGAGGCCGAGGTGCTCGCCTTTGACCGGCGCGTGCGCGAGGGTTTAGTACGGGAGGCCGAGGTTGAGTACGCGTGCGAGCCTAAGTTTGATGGCTTGGCGGTCAGCCTGTTTTATCGTGACGGGGTGTTCGTGCAAGGCGCGACACGCGGCGATGGTGAGAGCGGTGAAGATGTCACCGAGAATCTGCGCACGATCCGTTCCCTCCCCTTGCGTCTGCCGTTGGCGCATCCGCCGCTTGCGTTAGAGGTGCGTGGCGAGGTCTTGATGCAGCGGCGCGATTTTGAGCGCCTCAATCAAGAGGCCGCAGCGCGCGGTGAGAAGGGCTTTATGAACCCACGCAATGCGGCGGCGGGGAGTTTGCGGCAGCTCGATTCGCGGATCACGGCGCAGCGACGGCTGTCGTTCTTTGCCTATGGTCTGGGCGTGGCGGAGGGGGTGGACTTGCCTGCGACCCATGCCGCGCAGATGGCCTGGTTGGGCGAGTTGCATTTCTCCTTGGCCAGACAAAGACAGGTGGTGCGGGGGACGACGGGGTTGTTGGCCTATTTCGCGCAATTGGGCGCGGAGCGTGCGTCTTTGCCTTTTGATATTGATGGTGCGGTGTACAAGGTCAATGCGGTCGCGGACCAGGCCACGCTGGGTTTTGTTGCGCGGGCACCGCGTTTTGCGCTGGCTCATAAATATCCGGCCCAAGAAGAATTGACCGTGGTTGAGGCGATCGATATTCAGGTTGGGCGCACGGGTGTGTTGACCCCGGTGGCGCGACTGAAGCCGGTCTGGGTGGGCGGCGTGACGGTGACTAACGCGACCTTGCATAACGAGGATGAGGTGCGCCGCAAGGATGTGCGCGTCGGTGATACGGTCATCGTGCGCAGGGCGGGTGATGTGATCCCCGAGGTGGTGGCGGTGGTGTTGGAGCGGCGCCCCTTGCGCGATCTGATCGAGCCGTTACACCCGGTGTTCGTGATGCCCGCGCAGTGTCCGGAGTGTGCCGCGCCGGTCGTGCGTGTTGAGGGTGAGGCGGCGGCGCGTTGCTCTAATGGTCTGGCCTGTCCGGCGCAACGCAAGCAGGCGTTGTTGCATTTTGCGGGGCGGCGCGCGATGGATGTCGAAGGCTTGGGCGATAAGTTGGTCGATCAATTGGTGGATACCGGTTGGGTGGCGACGCCTGCGGATCTGTATCGGCTGACGCCCGAGGCGATTGTGAGCTTGGAGCGTAAGGGTGAGCGGTCGGCGGCTAACCTTGTGGCGGCGATTGCAGCCAGCCGTGGCCGGCCCTTGGCGCGCCTCGTGTTTGCCTTGGGCATCCGCCATGTCGGCGAGGAAACGGCGAAGGCCTTGGCGCGGCATTTTGGCACGATGGACGGGATCTTGACCGCCTCGTTAGAATGTCTGGCCACCGTGCCGGATGTGGGGCCGGTCGTGGCGGCGTCTATCGTGGCCTTTATGGGCGAGGCGCATAATCGTGCGGTGATCGAGGCCTTGCGCGGGGTTTGGGTTGATGGTGAGGCGCAGCTTAGGGTTGATGGCGCGCTAATGGGTAAGACGCTGGTCTTGACGGGGACGCTGCCGTCGTTGACGCGTGAGGCGGCCAAGGCCATGATTGAGGCCGCCGGTGGTAAAGTATCGGGCAGTGTGTCGAAGAAAACAGATTTTGTTGTGGCAGGTAGCGAGGCGGGGAGCAAGTTGGATAAGGCGCAAGCCTTGGGCGTGCCGGTGTTGGATGAGGCGGGGTTGATGCAAATGTTGGAGGAGATGAAATGAAGGGCGCTTCTATGAATGCGTCATTTCCGCGCAGGCGGGAATCCAGCGCAAACAATCGTGGTCTGTCCCCAATTATTCCATCGTGGTCTGTCCCCAATTATTCCCATTATTTTAAAGACGGCTACGCGCAAGGAGATAAGATATGAAAAAAATTAGAAAGGCCGTCTTTGTTTACGGTCGCGACCTGATGTCGCTTAACATCGGCTGCGCCGAGTTAGCCTACAACGAAGACGGCCTAGGAGAAGATAAATGAAAAAAGTTAGAAAGGCCGTCTTTCCGGCGGCGGGGTTGGGGACGCGGTTTTTGCCGGCGACCAAGGTGAACCCTAAGGAGATGTTGCCGATCGTCGATAAGCCGCTGATCCAGTATGCGGTGGAGGAGGCGGCGGAGGCGGGGATTACCGATATGATCTTTATCATCGGCCGCACCAAACGGGCGATTGCGGATCATTACGACAAGGCCTACGAGCTTGAGGTGGAACTAGAACAGCGCGGAAAATTGCGCGTGCTGGCCGAGGTGCGCAAGATCACCCCGCCGGGCATGAACTGCATCTTTATCCGTCAGGCCGAGGCCCTGGGGCTGGGGCACGCGGTGCTGTGCGCGCAACCGGCGGTGGGCGATGAGCCGTTTGCGGTGATCTTAGCGGATGACTTGATCGATGGTCAGCCCGGTGCGATCAAGCAGATGTGCGAGCAGTTTGATTATTACCAGTCGTCGCTGGTGGGCGTGGAAACCGTGTCGCCAGAGGAGACCGGTTCATACGGCATCGTAGCGACGGAGACGATGACGGGGCGCATCTCGCGGGTGACGCGCATCGTTGAGAAACCCAAGCCGGCTGATGCGCCGTCGAATCTGGCGGTGGTGGGCCGTTATATCCTCACCCCGCGTATCTTTCATCACCTTAAACGCATCGAGCGCGGCGCGGGTGGTGAGTTGCAATTGACCGATGGCATTGCGCGTCTGCTGGCCGAGCAACAGGTGCTGGCCTATGCCTTTGAAGGCCAGCGCTTTGATTGCGGCACGAAGCTGGGCTACATGCAGGCGCAGGTGGAGTTCGCCCTGAAGCACGAAGAGATCGCCGATGCCTTTAACGCCTATCTCAAGACGCGATTCTGCGCGAGTTGTAAAGATTAGGTGTCGTGTCCTGCCCCACAGGGTGAGGCCGCATAGGTTTGTGGTTTATTGGGTTAGGGTTGACGCAGGCGTTCGACCAGTTCGTGTACCAACGGTCGGCAGATCACCTCGAGTGCGAGGTGCATCTTGCCGCCGGGGACGACGAGGGTGTTGGGGCGCGACATGAAGCTGCCGTCGATGCGTTGCAACAGGCCCGGAAAGTCGAAGCGTTGCGGCTCGCGGAAGCGCACGACGACGAAACTTTCATCCAGTGTCGGGACTTGACGGGCGATGAAGGGGTTGGAGGTGTCCACTAAGGGGACGCGCTGGAAGTTGATGTCGGTGAGCGAGAACTGTGGCGTGATGTAGTGGGTGTAGTCCTCGAGACGGCGCAGGATGGTGGCGACGACACTTTCGTGCGACGCACCTTTTTCGGCGCAGTCGCGTTGGATCTTTTGGATCCATTCCAGGTTGATGATGGGGGTGACGCCGATCAGGAGGTCGACCCATTGTGCGACATCGACCCCGACATCGTGTTGTACAAGGTGGTCTTCATCAACCTTTTGCCGCGCCTTGATGACGAAGGGGTTGTGGGAGCGCGACAAGGCGCGATGGCTCCAGGTGCTTTGGATGACGCCGCCATGCAGACCTTCGTAGAAGAGGAGTTCGGTCCCCGTGGGGATGTCTTGCCACGGGGTGAATTGCCCGCGTGGGGTGGCGTATTTCTCGCTATCGCTGGCGCGTTCGATGTAGTGGCGAGCGATGCCTGTTCCGGTGCGGGCGTATTCGCGAAACAGCCCTTCGAGACGGTCAAAGAGGTTGGTCTCGGGGCCGAAATGGGAGAGCGGGTGCGCAGTTTGGCGTGAGACGGCGACGACTTGTTTCATCGCGTCGCGGTCGTAACGGCGGAAACTGTTGCCTTCGATAAAGAAGGCGTTGATCGCCTCGCGTCGAAACAAGTCGGCGAACGCCGTGCGCACCATGGTGGTGCCCGCGCCTGCAGAGCCGGTGACAGCGATGATGGGGTGTTTGCTGGACATGGCTTAGATCTCGTAGAGTTGCCCCGATGCTAGCCTAGCTTGACCTCGTTTAGCAATGACCGTGCGCATGCGATGACCTCGGAGGCGGTGAGGCCACGGGGGCCGAGACCGTTTTGGACGCAGGTGTCGCCGGCTTGGCCGTGCAGATAGACCCCGGCCTGTGCGGCAGCTAAGGCGGGTACGCCTTGCGCGATGAGGGCGGCGATCATCCCGGCGAGGCTATCACCCATGCCGGGCACGGCCATGGCGGGGTTGCCGGTGGGGTTTTGCCAGACGGTGTCGCCGGTGCAGATCAGCGTGCCTGCTCCTTTGAGGATGCAGATGACGGGGATCTTGGCATGTAATTGGCGCACCGCCGCTGCGCGATCCTGTTGGATATCGGCGATGCTACACGCCAGGAGTCGTGCGGCCTCGCCGGGGTGTGGGGTGAGGAGGGTGGGCGCGCTGCGCTGGGTGATGTGCCGTAGTAGGACGGGATGGGCGGCAATGAGGTTGAGCGCATCGGCGTCAATGAGCAAGGATAAAGGACTCTTGAGTGCGGTGCGGAGCAGGTTTAGGGCGCGGGCGTCTTGCCCTAAACCCGGGCCGATGACGAGGCAGCCGGGCGCTTGGAGGCGGAATAGGTGTTCGGGGGAGGTCAACATCAGCTCGGGGGCTGTGGGGTCGATGGCGACGCGCGCATCCAAGAGGCCGCCATAGACACGCCCTGCACCCATAGCGAGCGCAGCGCGTGCCGCGAGCAGGGGCGCGCCGACCATCCCTGCTGCGCCACCGATAATACCGACGACGCCAAAGTCGCCTTTATGACTTTGCTCGGGGCGCGGCGGCAACAGCATTTGCCAAGAGGGCGGGGTTATCGGTATCGTTGTCATCTATGAGCCTCCATTACACACAGTCCGCACAGTCTATTCGATATTTCTCGCGCCGGTTGCTGAATCCGTTTCGTGGCGTGGCGCAGTTTATCGAAGTGGGGGGTACGCAGGCTGTGACCCACGATGGCCTGACCTGGCAACTCTACGGCGACGATGGCTATGGCTGGGTGCGTCCTATTGGAATTTGGGAGACGGGGCGCGGGGCGGAGCTGCCGGCGGCCTTGCATCGTGTTTTACATGAGGCCTTGAGGTCTCCGCCGCCGTTACCCTTTCCGGCCGACGATGGGTGGGAGTGTTGGTTGCTAGACCGTGATGGCGCGCCCTTGGCCTTGATCGCCAGCGCGGCGGAACGCGGTGTCACGCCCGAGAACCCGTTGTGGTGGCCTTTTGTCGAACGCTATACGGGCTTTGTTTCACCGGCCTTGCGGGCGGCGGGCGTGGCCGAGGAGAAGCATGCCGCGTGGCTGATGGAGGCGGTGGACAAACGGGCGGGGCCACAGCCGTTTGTCGGGTGGTTTGATGGACGACAGGAAAGCCCCTTGTTGGCCGAGGGTAATAACCTACTGGAACAGTCGGCTATTCGCGATTATCATGCGCACATCGCGCCCTTGCTGTTGGCGTGGTCGGGTTTGACGGCGGTGGAACGCGCGGATTTAGAGCGTGCCGCCTTTCAAAATCCCGTGGCGTGTGACCGTGCCTATCGCCTCTGGCCGCAGGTGCAAGATGCACAAGGTCTGCAAACGATCCGCGTTGCGGCTCAATTAATGCGTTAAAACTAGTGATCTCTTATGCGCCCCTCTCATATCGAAACCATCCTCGCCCGCGAATTTGAAAGTTGTGCGGCCGGTCATCACACGCCGGTCATGTTGTGGGGGCCGCCGGGTGTGGGCAAGTCGCAGATCATCGCCGGGATCGCGGCGCGGCATGGCGTGCCACTGATCGATATCCGCCTGTCGCAGATGGAGCCAACCGACTTGCGTGGCATCCCGTTTCGGGCCGGCGATACGGTGCAGTGGTCTATCCCCGCGATGTTGCCCGATGCCCAACGCCACGGCCCCGCCGGTATCTTGTTTTTGGACGAGATCAACGCCGCGCCGCCGACCGTCTCGGCGGCGGCCTATCAGCTTATCCTTGATCGCAAGCTGGGCGACTATCAGATCCCTGAGGACTGGGCGATCTTTGCGGCGGGTAATCGTCAGGGCGATCGCGGCGTGACCTACGCCATGCCCGCGCCGCTCGCCAATCGCTTCACCCATTATGAGGTCGAGGCCTCGCTCGACGACTGGGTCGATTGGGCGCAGGGACATGGCGTGGATACCGGTATCTTGGCCTTTCTGCGCTTTCGTCCTGACTTGTTGTTTAACTACGATCCGGCGCATAACCCGATGGCCTTTCCGAGTCCGCGTTCGTGGGAATACGCGCATCGCGCCTTGCAAAAATTTGCTGCGCATCCCACGCTTTTGCTCGATGCCTTGCAGGCCTGTGTCGGTAAGGCGACGGGCGTGGAGTTGAAGGCCTTTCTCGACAACATGACGAACCTGCCCGACATCGACGCCATCCTCGCTGGGCATGAGACCGAGGTGCCCAAGGGCATAGACCTGCAATACGGGGTGGCGGCCGCCTTGGTGCGTCGTGCGCGCGCGGCGAAGGAGGATACCGCCTTGCTGGGCAATGTCCTCGCCTATGCCAGACGCTTCCCGCAACGGGAGATGGGCGTGATGCTGGTCACCGATCTGCACCGCGCCATCGGCAAACCGTTGTTTGCCGTGCCGGAGTTTGTGGAGTGGGCGAACAGCGTCGCCGAGTTGATGCTTTACAAATTCGAACCGACGCCGTGATGGCCGCCGCCGCGTCGCCCTCGGTCGAGACCAAGCTGGCGGCGGCGCGTACACGGCTGATCCTCGATCAACCGTTTTTGGGTTCCCTCGTCATGCATCTGCCGCTCACCGTGGCGGATAAGGCGTGGTGCAAGACGACGGCGACCGATGCGCGGGCCTTGTATTACAACGCGGACTATATTGCTGCGTTGACCTTGGAACAGACCCAGTTTGTGTTGGCGCACGAGGCGATGCACTGCGCGATGTCGCATTTTGCGCGCCGTGAGCATCGCGAAAAACATCGTTGGGATGTCGCCTGCGACTACGCGGTGAATATGATCTTGGATGATGAAAATCTGCGTGGCCCGCCCAACGCGCTGACCGATGCGAAGTATCGCGGCCTGACGGCGGAGGAGATCTATCCCATCCTGCATCAGGATACCGACGAGCAACCGATGGACCAGCATCTGTTCGATCAGGATAGCCAAGGTCAGGGTGGTCAGGGTCAGAGCGAACCGGGCGAGGGTAGCGAGAACAATGAGGGTGGCGAGGGCGAGGCGACGGGTCATGAACAACCGCGCCCAGCCGGGCAGCAGCAAAAGTCTAGCGAGGCGCTTGCTGCCCCGCCGAGCCATTTGGCCGACGATGGCAAGCTGGACGAACAGTGGCGCGGCCGACTGGCGGCGGCGGCACAGTCAGCGCGGCAGGCGGGCAAGTTGTCGGCCTCCTTGCAACGCTTTGTCGATGAATTGATCGCCCCGCAGGTGTCGTGGCGCGCGTTGTTGGCGGATTATCTGGTGCGCACGGCGCGCGATGATTACAGCTTTCAGCGGCCGTCGCGGCGCGAGTCGGCGGCGATGTTGCCGCGTCTCTCTAGCCTAGGCATCCGTCTGGTGGTGGCGGTCGATACCAGTGGTTCGATCCAGGCGGAGGAGTTGACCGAGTTTCTCTCTGAGGTGGACGCGATCAAGGCGCAGGTGCGTGCCGATGTCGCGTTGTTGGCTTGCGACGAACGGCTGGCCGAGGGCGCACCGTGGCTGTTTTCGGTGTGGGAAGCTATGGCCTTGCCGATTGAGATGACGGGCGGCGGCGGTACAGATTTTAGGCCGGTGTTCGCGTGGGTCGAACGAGAAAATGCCAACCCCGATGCCCTGCTTTATTTTACCGATGCCGAGGGCGTGTTTCCCAGCGTGCCGCCGCCGTATCCGGTGCTGTGGCTGGTTAAGGGGCGCGCACCGGTGCCGTTTGGGGTGCGTGTGGCGTTGAATTGACCCATATCAATGTGTGGCTAGGCGCAAACCCTGAGAATATCAGCCATTGCTAATTTATCTTAAGGAGTCGTTTCATGGATCTACAATCGGTATTTAATAAGAGTGAAAACAAGGCCGTGGCTGTTATTGTTGCCATTGCGGTGCTGTTGCATGTGGTGTTTATCTGGTTGATTAGAGAGGTTTGACACGATCTTTTAAGCAAAAAACCCCAGACCGCGTGCTACAATTCGCGGTCTTTTTATTTGGATTATCCCCTTATGTCACGCGCCATCCGCAACATCGCCATCATCGCCCACGTGGACCACGGTAAGACTACGCTGGTCGATAAACTCCTGCGTCAATCAGGCACCTTCGCCGCACACCAACAGGTGACGGAACGGGTCATGGACTCGAACGATCTGGAGAAAGAGCGCGGTATTACCATCACCGCCAAGAATACCTCGGTGGAGTATCAAGGCACGCACATCAACATCGTCGACACCCCCGGTCACGCCGACTTCGGCGGTGAGGTGGAGCGCGTGTTGGGCATGGTTGATGGTGTGTTGCTGTTGGTTGATGCGGTCGAAGGTCCGATGCCGCAGACCCGTTTTGTGACCAAAAAGGCCTTGGCCTTGGGTCTGCGCCCCATCGTGGTGGTCAACAAGGTGGATCGCGATGGCGCTGACGCAGAGAACGCCGTCAACCTAACCTTTGACCTGTTCGACAAACTCGGCGCGACCGATGAGCAGATGGATTTCCCCGTCGTCTACGCCTCGGCCCTGAACGGCTGGGCCGCGTTGACGATGGACGCGCCGCGCGAGGACATGACGCCCTTGTTTGAGACCGTGTTAAAGCATGTCCCCGCACCGGAGATCATCGAGGACGCGCCTTTGCAGTTGCAGATCTCCGCGCTCGATTATTCGTCCTATCTGGGCCGCATCGGCGTGGGCCGCATCAAGCAAGGCCGCGTCAAGACCGGTCAGCAGGTCTTGGTCGGCTTTGGTACGGAAGAAGAGATGAAGGAACACGATCGTAGCCCGATCAAGGCCAAGATTGGCCAAGTGTTGGGCTATCGTGGTCTGGATAAGATCGAGCTGGCCGAGGGCGAGGCCGGCGACATCGTGCAGATTACCGGTATCGAAGACTTGGTGCTGGGCGCGACGATTACCGATATTGACCAGCCGCAGATCCTGCCGCTGCTGAAGATCGACGAGCCGACGCTGTCGATGCAGTTTATGGTCAACTCCTCGCCGTTGGCGGGTACGGAAGGCAAGTTTGTGACTAGCCGTCAGATCCGTGATCGTCTGCACAAAGAGCTGCTGACCAATATGGCCCTGCGGGTGCATGACACCGATGAGTCGGATGTCTTTGATGTGATGGGCCGTGGCGAGTTGCACCTGTCTATCCTGTTGGAGAGCATGCGTCGCGAGGGGTTTGAGATGGCCGTGGGTCGCCCGCGCGTGGTTAAAAAGATGGTCAACGGGGTCGAGATGGAGCCGTATGAGCAACTAACGGTGGATGTGGAAGAAGGCCATCAGGGCGCGGTGATGGAGTCCTTGGGCTTGCGTCGCGGCGACTTGCAAGACATGGTGCCGGATGGTCGTGGTCGGGTACGGATCGAATATGTCATCCCGGCGCGCGGCTTGATCGGCTTCCAAGGCGAGTTTATGAACCTGACGCGCGGCACCGGTCTGCTTTCCCATGTGTTCGACGAATACGGTGCGATCAAAGAAGGCGGCGTGGCGGAGCGGCGCAACGGCGTGTTGATCTCGCAAGAAAATGGCGAGGCGGTGGCCTACGCGCTGTGGAAGTTGCAAGATCGCGGCCGCATGTTTGTGAACCCGGGCGATAAGTTGTATGAAGGCATGGTCATCGGCATCCATTCGCGCGATAACGACCTCATCGTCAACCCGGTCAAGGGCAAGCAACTGACCAATGTGCGCGCCTCCGGCACGGACGAGGCGGTGCGTTTGGTGCCGTCGATCATCCTGTCGCTAGAATCGGCGGTGGAGTTTATTGCCGAAGACGAATTGGTCGAGCTGACCCCGAAATCGATCCGCATCCGTAAGCGTTACCTCAACGAACATGAGCGTAAGCGTGCGTCGCGTGGGTCGGGGGTGTAATGTCCTTACAGCATCACGATCACGCTCATGAACGCGCGGTTGGCGATGCGCTGATCTTTGCGACCGACCTCGCCCATTTTGAACAGGATGTCCTCGAAGCCTCGCATCAGCACGCGGTGCTGGTGGATTTTTGGGCGGAGTGGTGCGGCCCGTGTCATGTCTTGTCACCGATCTTGCAACGGGTAATCCCGGGCTATGACGGGCGGGTGCGTCTGGCCAAGGTGCAGACGGACGCGGAGGATGGCGAGGACATGAAGCTGGCGGGTCGTTATGCGTGCAAGGGCTTTCCAACCGTGCTGATGTTCGTAAAGGGCGTGGAGGTGGCGCGTTTTCATAGCGTCAAACCCGAGTCCTTTGTGCGCGAGTTTATCGACACCCATCTGGCGGCGTAGCGTTTGTGTGTCGTTTGTGTGTCGTCTTGGTGGTGTGAAGAAATACGCTGAAGAAGTACGCAAAAGATAGACGAAAAAAAACCGGCCCGAAGGCCGGTTTTTTACTGGATGCCAGATTACTTGGCAGCAGCAGGAGCAGCAGCCGGAGCAGCAACATCAGCCGGGGCAGCAACAGCAGGAGCAGCAGCGTCAGCAGCCGGAGCGGCTTCGTTTTTTTTGCCACAAGCGGTCAAGGAGAGGGCCAGCAACATAGCAGCGAACAGAGCGGTGATTTTCATGAGTTTTCCTTCGTACGGAGAGTTTAAAAGTAAAGTCCGATCAGCACACGCCAACCTTGACCGGCGTAATTCTAGCGATTCTTCGTAGCTTTGCAAGCCTATTTAGATAAATCACGCTAGTTTCTTTTGTGAAGTATTTATTTTTGTGAACCATAGACCAACCAACCGGTACAGAACCACTCGTGTAGGCGGGGTATCGCGGTGTCTGGGATGGCCTCTCCGATGAGGCTGCGCTGGTCGGCTAGGGTGATGAGGGCGGTGCGTTCGGCCGCGGTCGGGGTTAGCGACTCGCCATTGATGAACATCTGCTTTTTGTGCCACAACAGGCGACTGCCGGGGTGTAACCGCACCCCGTGGCGCGCGGCCTTTTGCATGAAGGCCGCCAGCGTGGGCGGCCGCGCGGGTGCGGTGAAAAAGGTGCTGGGCTTGGGTTCGCTGAGGTAACGCGCGATCGAGGCCTTGAGGCCACCCTTAGACCCGTCTAGCGCGCGTGTAACCTGTTTTGCGATGCGCTCTAGCATGGCCGACGGGATCTCGCCGGGGTGTTGGGTGGGGGTGAGATCGGGGTCAGCATAATGGCCGGGCGCCTCTACGGTGTCGATGCGGTGGTTGAGGTATTGCACGGTCATCTCTTCAAAGCTAGGCGAGCGGAAGCCCACCGAGAGGGTCATGCATTCCGTCAGGGCCACGCCGTTGTGCGCGCACTGTGGCGGTAGATAGAGCAGATCGCCGGGTTCAACCAGAAAGGTTTCTTCGACCTGAAAATCGGCGAGGATGCGTAGCGGCGCACCGGGGACGAGGCTACGGTCTGTTTGGGTGCTGATCTCCCAGCGGCGGTTGCCGATGCCTTGGATGAGGAAGACATCATAGGGGTCAAAGTGGGGCCCTACGCCGCCGCCGGGGGGCGCGAGGCTGACCATGAGGTCGTCCAGACGCGCATAGGGGACGAAGTTGAAGTGATTGAGCAGACGGTCGCCGGCGGGATCCAAGAGGTTTACACCTTGCACCAACAAGGCCCAGTCCTTGTTGGGCAGGTTATTTAGGGTGTCGCTGTCGAAGGGGCCATAGTCTAGCGACCAGCGACCACGCTTTTTTTGGACGAGGCGGCTTTCGCCGTCTTCGTCGTCGGCGTAGGCGCGTAACTGGGCGGGCGAGAGGAGGTTTTCCACCCCGGGCAGGGCGTTTTTGACCAACAACGGGCGTTTCTGCCAGTAGTCGCGGAAGAAGGTGCGTGGGCTGATGCCGCCCAAGAGGGTCTTTAAGGGGGGTAATTCCAAGGGTGCTTGCGTTTTTTTCATGGGTTGAGACCTATAATGCGCGTCAGTGATTTCACGATACAGGAGAAGAGCAATGCTAACTGCGGGTGTCCCTGCGCCAGAGTTTGAACTACCCGATGCCGACATGACCCTCGTGCGTCTGGCCGATTATGCGGGGCGATCGGTTGTTCTATACTTTTATGTCCGCGATGATACGCCGGGTTGCACGGCGGAGGCGATGGAGTTTAGCGATTTGGAGGCCGATTTTTCCAAGGCGGGCTGTACGGTGTTAGGCGTGTCGCGCGATGACTGCATCCGCCACAGCGAGTTCCGCGATAAGTATGGCATCACCGTGCGCCTCTTGGCCGACCGCGAGAGCACGGTGTGTCGTCTGTATGGCGTGTTGCAGAACCGCGAGGTCGATGGCGCGATGCATGAGTCGATACTCCGATCGACCTTTGTCATCGATGCGACGGGGGTGATACGCCACGCCCAGTATGGAGTGACCGCGAGAGGTCATGCCGAAGAGATTCTTGAAATTGTGAAGGGCTTGTGATGGTGATTACGCAAAATACCGTAGTGTCTTTGTCGTATCGTTTGGCGACGATGGATGACGAGTTGTTGGAAGAGGCCGAGGTCGATACGCCGGCGGATTATCTGCACGGTGGCTACGATGGCATCTTCCCGAAGGTGGAGGCGATGCTGGAGGGCAAGACGGTGGGCGACACGCTGGATGTGGTGCTCGATCCTCCGGATGCCTTCGGTGATTACGATGCCGATCTGCTGCGGGTCGAGCCGCGCAGCGATTTTCCGGCGGAGGCCGAGGTTGGGATGCAGTTTGAAGGTCACACAGGCGAGGGCGATCACCTCAGCGTCTTTACCGTGACCGATATCGCTGACGATAAGGTGGTGGTGGACGGCAATCATCCGCTGGCTGGGCAACGCCTGCATATTACCTGCCGCGTGTTGGCGGTGCGTGCGGCCATCCCCGAGGAGATCGCGCACGGCCATGTGCATGGGGCGGACGGTCATCATCACGATCACGATGACGACGACGACGATGACGATGACGATGATCACGACCACAGCACCTGTGGCCACACGCATCACTGATATCCGGAGGCGAAGACGATGAAGATTACCTATCTGGAGTTTGAGCAGCCCATCGCGGAGTTAGAAAGCAAGATCGAATCCTTGACCGAGATGACGGGCAGCGGTGTCGATGTCTCAGGTGAGGTCGCGCTGTTGCGTAAAAAGAGCGCGGCCTTGTCAAAGAAGGTCTACAGCAAGTTGGATGCGTGGCAGGTCTCGCAGGTGGCGCGTCATCCGCAACGGCCCTACACGCTGGACATCATCGCGGCCTTGTTTACGGAGTTTGAAGAGCTGCATGGCGACCGTGCCTACGCCGATGACCCGGCCATCGTCGGTGGCTTGGCGCGTTTTCTTGGCGAGCCGGTGATGGTCATCGGCCACCAAAAAGGGCGCGACACCAAGTCTCGGCAATACCGTAACTTTGGCATGCCGCGTCCGGAGGGCTATCGCAAGGCCCTACGCCTGATGCACCTGGCAGAGAAGTTTCAGATCCCGGTGCTGACCTTTATCGACACGCCGGGCGCGTATCCCGGCATCGACGCGGAGGAGCGCGGCCAGTCCGAGGCGATCGCACGCAACCTGTATGTCATGGCCGAACTGAAGACGCCGATTATCTGCACCGTGGTCGGTGAGGGGGGCTCGGGCGGTGCGTTGGCGATCGGCGTGGGCGATGTGGTGCAGATGTTGCAATACGCCACCTATTCGGTCATCTCGCCGGAGGGCTGTGCCTCGATCTTGTGGAAGGATGCCGGTAAGGCCGCATTGGCGGCTGAGGCCTTGGGCATTACGGCGGATCGCTTAAAACCCTTGGGGATCGTGGACAAGGTGGTTCCCGAGCCGTTGGGCGGCGCACACCGTGACATCGATGCGATGATGGCGATGCTGCGCCAGTCCTTGATTGATGCGTTGGCTGAGGTGCGCGAGATGACCCTGCCACGGCTGCTCAACCGTCGTTATGAACGGTTGATGAGCTATGGCAAGTTTAAGGAAGCGCGTAAGGCTTAACCGTGACGGGGCCTGACCTGCCGACGGAGGTGGGTGCGTTCCTACGCGCCGTGCTGCCGGCAACGGGCGCGGCGCACCTCTGTGTGGGTTATTCGGGCGGTCTCGATTCCACAGTCCTCCTGCACCTGTTGGCTGCACAGCGGCAGGACTTGGGCTTCACTCTGTCGGCCTTGCATGTCCATCATGGCCTCATGCCCGAGGCCGATGCGTGGGCGGTGCAGTGCGCCAAGGTGTGTGCGGCGTGGGCTGTGCCGTTGACGGTTGAACGCATGACGGTGCAGACGGCGGATAAAGGCGTGGAGGCGGCCGCCCGCGATGCGCGGCGTGCGGCGTTCTCGCGCCAGAAGGTCGATGCGATCGTGCTGGCACACCATCAGGGCGACCAGGCCGAGACGCTGTTATTCCGGCTGTTGCGCGGTGCGGGGACGCGTGGCCTAGCGGCGATGCGTCCTGTTGTGAGCGTGGCGGGCAGCCCTGCGTTGTGGCGACCGTTGTTGACTACGCCACGGGGCGCATTGATGCGTTACGCCGAGGCGCATTCGTTGTCATGGATCGAAGACCCGAGCAATGCCGATCCGCGCTACAGCCGCAACTTCTTGCGCAACGCGGTTGTGCCTTTATTGGCGACGCGTTTTCCCGCCGTGACTGCCATCCTCGCTCGTACCGCCACCCAAATGGGGGAGGATGCGGACCTGCTGGATGCGTTGGCGGCACACGATATGCAGGGGGCGATGGATGCTGAAGGGCGACTCAGCACCGCCTGCTTGGCCGCGTTGTCGCCGCCACGGGCGCGTAATGTCCTGCGTCACTGGCTGGCGCAGGCGGGTCTGCATGTTGGCCGCGCACGCGTGGATGACCTGTTACGCCAAGCCCTCGCCGCGCCGGACGCGCACCCGTTGATACAGATAAACGGTTACACCCTTACGCGCCATGCGGGTATCCTAGCGTTGTCGCTTTATCACGCAGAAGGATAGACCATGAGCATGGAACGCATCGCCCGTTATGCCGGGCAATACAAGCTTTCGGACTTCCATTTTCACGCCGATCGTCCGCTGGCGATACGGGTCGATGGCGAGATCATCACCTTTGCCGACGACATCGTAACGGCGGCGGAGATGACGGCCTTTATGGCGGAGATCCTGACCCCCGAGGCCCGCCAGCGCTTTGAACAGCAGCACGATCTCGACATGGCCATCGAGCTTAATGGCACGCGCTACCGCGTCAACCTGTTCCAGACCATGCGCGGCATTGGCGCGGTGTTGCGGCAGATCGAGACGCACATCCCGCGCATGGACGCGCTCGGTCTGCCGCCGGTGGCGCGCGATATCCTGCAACAAGAAAACGGCCTCGTGCTGGTGACCGGCCCCACGGGTTCGGGCAAATCGACCACCTTGGCGGCGATGATCGACCAGATCAACCAAAACCGCGCCGGCCACATCATCACGGTGGAAGACCCGATCGAATATGTTCACGGGGACAAACGCTGCGTGGTCTCGCAACGCGAGGTGGGGCGCGATACCGAGAGCTTCTCGTCGGCCCTGCGCGCCGCCTTGCGCGAGGACCCCGATGTCATCTTGGTCGGCGAATTACGCGATCTGGAGACCATACAACTGGCCTTGACCGCCGCTGAGACGGGGCATCTGGTCTTTGGAACCCTGCACACCAGTGGTGCGCCCAACACCATCAACCGCATCATCGATGTCTTCCCGCCGCAACAGCAAGACCAAGTGCGGGCGCAGTTGTCGCAGTCCTTGCGTCTAGTCATGACGCAACGCTTATTAAAACGCAAAGGCCAGCCCGGTCGCGTGGCTGCGTTTGAGGTGATGACCTGTAACCCGGCCGTGCGCAACCTGATCCGCGACAACAAGGTGTTTCAGATCCCCAGCGTCATGCAAACGGCGCGCGCCGAGGGCATGATGACGATGGAGTTCTCGTTGCAAACGCTGGTGCAGACGGGTCAGATTGACGCGATAAGCTGATTTATCCCAGAAATGGGGGCAATGCCCTTGTTCTTAAGGTTATACGAGGCGCGAGTCTGGTATCATACGCAGTCTTTTTTGAGCGGCGCATGGGCGTTGCTTGTCCCCATTTCTTATCTAGGAGTCACACATGGCTATCGAACGCACCTTTTCTATCATCAAACCTGACGCTGTGGCGAAGAATGTCATCGGCAAGATATATTCTCGCTTTGAATCCAATGGCTTGACGATCGTGGCGTCGAGGATGAAGCATCTGTCGCGCAAGGAGGCTGAGGGCTTTTACGCGGTGCATCAGGGTCGCCCGTTCTTTAACGATCTGGTGGAGTTCATGATCTCTGGCCCGGTGATGTTGCAAGTGCTGGAAGGCGAGGGCGCGATTGCTAAGAACCGTGCGTTGATGGGCGCGACGGACCCGAAGAAGGCGGATGCCGGTACGATTCGTGCCGATTTTGCGACCAGCATCGATGCCAATGCCGTACACGGCTCGGACGCGGCGGAGACGGCGGCGGTTGAGATCGCGTATTTCTTCCCCGGCACCGATATGTGTGCGCGTTAACATCGCGTTATATCTGGCCTTAATGAGGTAACGATGCCGTGACTGCGGCCCCGGTTAATCTTCTCGATTTCGATCTTCCCGGTCTCGTCGCATGGTTTGAGACCATCGGCGAGAAGCCGTTTCGCGCCCGTCAGGTGATGCGTTGGTTGCATCATTTTGGCGCCGACGATTTCGCGCAGATGACCGATCTGGCCAAGACCTTGCGCGCTAAGTTGGAAACCTTGGCGTGTATCGCTCCGCCGGTCTTGATGGCGGGTCAGAACTCTGACGATGGCACGCGTAAGTGGGCCTTGCAGGTCGGGCCGGGCAATCAGGTTGAGACGGTCTATATCCCCGAGGGCGAGCGCGGTACGCTGTGTATCTCGACGCAGGTGGGCTGCGCGCTGGAATGTAGCTTTTGTTCGACCGGGCAGCAGGGTTTTAATCGCAACCTGACGACGGCGGAGATCGTGGGTCAACTTTGGTGGGCGAATAAGGCCTTAGGCCGTGACCCGCGTGACGCAACGAAGGCCGATCGCGTGATCAGCAATGTGGTCTTGATGGGCATGGGCGAGCCTTTGCTCAATTATGACGCGACGGTGCGGGCGTTAAAGGTGATGCTTGACGATCACGCCTATGGTCTGTCGCGGCGGCGGGTGACGGTGTCCACCTCGGGCATCGTGCCAGCGATGGATAGGTTGTCGCAAGACTGTCCGGTGGCCTTGGCGGTGTCTTTGCATGCACCCAACGATCGTCTGCGCGATCAACTGGTGCCGATCAATAAGAAGTATCCGCTCAAGGTCTTGATGGCGGCGTGTCAGCGTTATCTGGCGTTTGCGCCGCGCGATTTCATTACCTTTGAATATGTGATGCTGGACGGGATCAACGATAGCGATGCCCATGCGCGGGAATTGATCGCCTTGGTGGCGGATGTGTCGTGTAAGTTCAACCTGATTCCGTTTAACCCGTTTCCGGGGACGGCGTATACGCGTTCGCCGGCGCCACGGGTGCGGGCCTTTGCCAGCCGCTTGGCGGAGGCGGGGATCGTGGCAACCACGCGCAAGACGCGTGGGGATGATATTGACGCGGCCTGCGGCCAGTTGGCCGGTCAGGTGGTGGATAAGTCGCGCCGGGTGGTGGTACACGATCAACGAACGGGGAGGGCGTGAGGATGAATGAGGCAATCAGTGAGGGCTGTGGTCAGCGTCTGTCTGAGGCGCGTCTTGCGTTGACCTGGTCGGTCGAGACGGTGGCAGGACACCTGAAGTTGAGCGTGAGTCAGATCCGGGCGATGGAGGCCGAGGAATGGGCGTGTTTTCCGTCCAAGGTCGCGTTGCGAGGGTTTGTGCGCGCGTATGCGCAAGACCTGGGCTTGGCTACGGGGGCCTGCTTTAGCGACGCGCCGTCGAATGTCGAGCCGATAGAGACGATGTCGGCGCCGAGTGCCGAAATCGTCTTGGCGGGTTCTCGGACGCGCCTGTGGTTGATCCTGATCCCAGCCGTCTTAGCGGCTTTTTTCGTTGGGGTGATGGGGTTGTACGCATGGCTGTCACAGGGGTCGGATGCCCCGTTGACCGACCCCGTCGTATTGCCGGTACCGGTTTCGGTGCCTGTAACACAGGTAACGCCTATTGTGCCTATTGCGCCTATTGTGCCTGTCGAGCCCACTGTCCCCGTCCCTGTTCCATCTGTGCCCGTAACGCCTGCGGTGTCCACGCCGGCGCAGGTCGGTGCGACGCAGGGCCTCACCTTTACCGCGACGAGTAACGCGTGGGTCGAGATTGTCGATGCGTCGAATCAGCGCGTGCAGCGCATGGTGCGGGTGGGTGAGTCGGTGCATATCAAGGGCCAGCCACCGTATCGTTTGATCGTTGGTAACGCCGCGCAGGTGCGTCTGGAATACAACGGCCGCGTAGTTGATCTGCACCCCTATATCGGCGACAAGGTCGCGCGTCTGAGCTTGGAATGACCGGCATGGCCAGACATATTACGCGCGCGGTCAAGGTGGGCACGGTCATCGTGGGTGGCGGTGCGCCGGTGGTCGTGCAGTCGATGACCAATACCGACACGGCGGATGTCGCCGGGACGGTGGCGCAGGTTGAACAACTCTGGCAGGCGGGTTCCGAAGTGGTGCGCCTGACGGTGAATACGCTAGAGGCGGCGCGCGGCGTGGTGCAGATCCGCGAACGGCTCGATGCGCGGGGATGCAGCGTACCGTTGGTGGGCGACTTTCATTTTAACGGCCATAAGTTGTTGGCCGAGGTGCCGGAATGCGGCATCGCCTTGGCCAAGTTACGCATCAATCCTGGCAATGTCGGGCATGGTTCGGCCGACCCGTTTGCGCAGTTGATCGCGTTTGCCTGTCGCCACGACAAGGCGGTGCGGATCGGCGTGAATTGGGGCAGCCTCGATCAACGCCTGTTGGCACGGTTGATGGATGAAAACGCGCAACGCGCCCAGCCTCTGGATAACGCCGCGATCATGCAGGAGGCGTTGCTGACCTCGGCGCTGGAGTCGGCGCAACGGGCGGAGGCGTTAGGGCTGGGGCGCGACCGTATCATCTTGTCGTGCAAGCTGTCGGGGGTGCAGGATTTAGTGCGCGCCTACCGCGAATTGGCGCGCCGTTGCGACTATGCCTTGCATCTGGGTCTGACCGAGGCGGGCATCGGTAGCAAGGGGATCGTCGCCTCGGCGGCGGCCTTGGCGATCTTGTTGAACGAGGGTATCGGCGACACGATTCGCGTCTCGTTGACACCTAAGCCCGACGAGCCGCGCACCTTGGAGGTGCAGGTGGCGCAGGAGATCTTGCAGACCGTGGGCCTGCGTGCCTTTACCCCCTTGGTGACCGCGTGTCCGGGCTGTGGGCGCACGACGAGCACGGTGTTCCAAGCCTTGGCCGATCAGATTCAGTCGTGGTTACGCGCCCAGATGCCGGTGTGGCGGGCGCAATATCCGGGGGTCGAGGCGATGAGCGTGGCGGTGATGGGCTGCGTGGTCAATGGCCCGGGCGAATCGAAACACGCCAACATCGGTATCTCGTTGCCGGGCAGTAATGAGGTGCCGGTCGCGCCGGTCTACGAAGACGGGGTGAAGACGGTGACGCTGAAGGGCGATGCTATCGCCAGCGAATTTCAGGCCTTGGTCGCGGCCTATGTTGAACGAACTTACGGACGATCATGAGTGAGACCTTGCGCGCCGTGCGCGGCATGAACGATATCTTGCCGACCGAGGTCGGCGCGTGGCAGGCGTTCGAGCGCCGGGTGCGTGACTGGCTGGCGAGCTATGGCTACCGCGAGTTGCGCACCCCGATCGTAGAGCCGACCGCCTTGTTTAAACGCGCCATCGGCGAGGTGACGGACATCGTCGAGAAAGAGATGTATACCTTCGTCGATGCGCTTAACGGTGAGTCGCTGACCTTGCGTCCCGAGGGCACGGCCGCGTGTGTGCGCGCCGTGATCGAGCACAACCTACTCTACGGCGGCGGTCAGCGCCTGTGGTATCAAGGCCCGATGTTCCGCCACGAGCGGCCACAGAAGGGGCGTTATCGCCAGTTTCATCAGATCGGGGTCGAGGCGATGGGGTTTGCCGGGCCGGATGTGGATATCGAACACCTGCTGATGACGGCGCGTTTGTGGCGCGTCTTGGGTTTGGCCGAGGAGGTCGCGTTGGAGATCAATAGCCTGGGCGGGGCGGAGGCGCGCGCCACGCATCGCGCTAAGCTCATCGCCTATTTCGAGGCGCATCAAGACCAGTTGGACGACGACGCGCGGCGTCGTTTGCAGAGCAATCCGCTGCGCATCTTAGACACTAAAAACCCCGCCATGCGCGCCTTGGTCGAGGCCGCGCCGCAGTTGATGGACGACCTAGACGACGCGGCGCGGGCGCATTTTGCGGCCGTGTGTGCGGGGCTGGACGCAGCGGGCATCGCCTATCGCATCAACCCGCGTCTGGTGCGTGGCCTAGATTATTACAACTACACCGTGTTCGAGTGGGTGACCGATCGATTGGGCGCGCAAGGGACGGTGTGCGCGGGCGGACGGTTTGATGGTCTGGTGGAGCAGTTGGGCGGAAAACCGGCGCCGGCGTGTGGCTTTGCTATGGGCATCGAACGGCTGTTGGCCTTGATCGCGGAGGTCGGCGTTGCCGCACCCGGCGATGGCCCGGATGCCTATCTGGTGCATGTCGGTGAGGCGGCGAGCGCGCTGGCGCAGACGCTGGCCGAGGGTTTGCGTGACGGCGGTGTGGCGGTGGTTTTACATGTCGGCGGCGGTAGTTTTAAGACGCAGATGAAAAAGGCCGATGCCAGCGGCGCGCGTTTTGCCGTTATCCTTGGCGACGACGAAGCGGCGGCGGGTGAGGTGAGCGTGAAGCCCTTGCGCGACGGCGGTGAGCAACAACGGGTAACGCAGCAACAGGCCGTTAATTTAATCAAACAAGGAGTACACAATGGCAACCTATGACCTCGAAGAACAAGAACAGCTAGACGAAATTAAGGTGTGGTGGCAGCAATATGGTAAGTGGGTGATCGCGGCCGTCGTCGCCTTTGTGTTGTCCGTCGCCGGCTGGCAGGGGTGGCAGGGGTGGCAGGGCAAACAGCAGCAAGAATCGGCGGCCTTGTTTGAACAGGCGGTGCAGGCGCGGGCGGGCAATAACGCGGCGGCGGTGAAACAGATTACGGCGCAGATCATGGATAACTACGCGGGTTCGGGGTATGCGACCCCAGCGGCGTGGATGGTCGGTCAGGTCAATTTGGAGGCCAAGGATACGAAAAGCGCGTTGGCGCAGTTTCAATTTGCCTTTGATCACGCGCAAGGCGCGGTGATGCAGGACTTGGCGCGTCTGCGTCTGGCCGGGTTGATGTTTCACACGGGGGACGCTGAGGGCGCGTTACAGACCTTGGAGGCCGCACCCGCGGATGCCTATGCGGCGCTGTTCGGCCAGTTGCGCGGCGATGTCTTGGTGACGCTAAAACGCACGGCGGAGGCGCGTTTGGCCTATCAATCGGCCCTCACCGCGATGGATAAGGCGAACACGAAGGTCGATCCGATCTATGCCATGATTGAGATGCGCTTGGATGCCTTGGGAGATGGAGCATGATGCGGTTTATGCTGCGGGGGACGCTGACTACGCGCACGGCGCTGGTGGCACTCGGCCTAGGCTTGAGCGGCTGTGGCACCCTAGATACCGTGGGCGGCTGGGTGGGCATGGGCGGCTCGGCCAAGATCAAGCCGGCCGAGTTGGTCGATTTCAAGCCGGCGTTGTCGTTGACGCGGGTTTGGGACGCCACGGTGGGTGCGCCGGGGGTGTTTGTGTTTGCACCGGCGTTGGTCGATGGGACGGTCTATGCGGCAGCGGCCGATGGTCAGGTGCTGAGTCTTGATGTGGCCACGGGGCAGCCGCGTTGGCGGGTGACGCTGGCGCATAAACTGTCGGCCGGTGTGGCGGCGGGCGAGAGCTTAGTCGTGGTGGGTACGCCCAAGGGGCAGGTCGTGGCCTTGCGTGCCGCCGATGGCGCGATCGCGTGGACGGCGCAGGTGTCGGGCGAGATCCTCGCACGGCCCTTGGTGCAGGGCGGCGCCGTATTCGCACGCGGTAGCGATGGTCGGGTCTATAAATTGGATGCCAAGGATGGCAAGACGCTGTGGGCCTATAGCCGCGCCCTGCCGAGCTTGACCTTACGCGAGGCGGGTGGTCTGGTGGCCGATGCGGATGCCGTCTATGCGGGACATCCGGGCGGTCGTTTGACGGCCTTGTCGCAGACCAACGGCGCACCCTTGTGGGAGGTCAATGTCGCCTTGCCACGCGGTGCGACCGAGATGGAGCGGATCGCCGATGTGCTCGGCACCCCGGCGGTGGAGGGGCGTTTGGTCTGTGCGGCGGCCTATCAAGGGCGTGTCGCCTGTTTCGATCGCGCCACGGGCAACCCCGTTTGGGCGCGTGAGTTCGCGGCCAGTCGGGGCGTGGATTTGGATGATCGCAGCGTCTATGCTGTCGATGCCGAGTCTGTCATACAGGCGTTCGAACGGCAGCGCGGGGTCAGCCCGTGGAAACAGGATAAGCTGCGGCATCGCCAATTAGGTACGCCGCTGGCCTTGGGCGAGCAGGTCGTGGTGAGCGATTATCAGGGCTATCTCCATGTGCTTAATCGCCTCGATGGGGCCTTGCTTGCGCGCGTGGCGACCGATGGCAACCCGGTGCGCGGCGAGCTGTTGGCCTTGCGGCAAGGCTTCGTTGTGCAGACCGCTAATGGTCATATTTCTGCCTTTAAATTGGATAAGTAGTTGAAACCAACCATCGTTTTAGTGGGCCGACCGAATGTCGGCAAATCCACCCTGTTTAACCGCCTGACCCGTTCGCGTGATGCCTTGGTGCACGATCTTCCGGGCCTGACCCGCGACCGTCACTACGGTCATGGGCGGCTGGATAAACCCTGCCTCATCGTCGATACCGGCGGTTTTGAGCCGGTGGTTGATAGCGGTATCTTGGCCGAGATGGCGAAGCAGACCTTGCAGGCGGTGGACGAGGCCGATGCCATCGTATTTTTGGTCGATGCCCGTGCCGGTGTCGCGCCGCAGGATAAGATGATTGCCGAACGCCTGCGCCGGAGTGGGCGGCCGGTGTTTCTGGCGGTCAACAAGGCGGAGGGGATGTTGCCCGATGTGGTGGCGGCGGAGTTTTTTGAGCTGTCCTTAGGCCAGCCTATTGCCATCTCCGGCGCGCATGGCGAGGGCGTGCGCGCCTTGATGGACATCGTGTTGGCCGATTTCCCGGACACCGAAACGCCGTCGCTGACCGATCTCGACGACGAGCGGCCGCGTATCGCCATCCTCGGTCGCCCCAATGTGGGCAAATCGACGCTGGTCAACGCCTTGGTCGGCGAGGAACGGGTCATCGCCTTTGACCTGCCGGGCACGACGCGCGACTCGATCGAGGTCGAGTTTGAACGCCACGGCCGCCAATACACCTTGATCGACACCGCCGGCGTGCGCCGTAAAGGGCGTATCGACAACGACGACCTCGGCGCGATCGAAAAATACTCTGTCATCAAGGCCTTGCAGGCGGTCGAGGCGGCCAATGTGTGCGTGTTGGTGCTCGATGCGCAGCAGGAGATCTCCGATCAAGATGCGCATCTAGCGGGCTTTATCTTGGAGGCCGGGCGTGCGCTGGTGGTGGCGATCAATAAATGGGACGGGCTGGACGGCTATACGCGTGATCGCATCAAGCTGGAAATTGGCCGCCGTTTTGTCTTTTTGAACTTTGCCCGTTTTCACTATGTCTCGGCCTTGCACGGCCAAGGCCTGGGCGGGGTGTTGAAGTCGGTCAACGAGGCCTTTGCGGCCGCGATGGCCAAACTTCCGACCCCGAAGCTGACCGATATTCTGCACGCGGCGGTCGATAAACATGCCCCGCACAAGTCGGGCCTGTTTCGTCCCAAGCCTAAGTACGCGCATCAAGGCGGTAAGAATCCGCCTGTCATCGTGGTACACGGCAATCATCTGGAGGGCATACCCAAGAGCTATCAGCGTTATCTGGAAAACACCTTCCGCGAGGCCTTTGACCTGCAAGGCACGCCGCTCAGGGTGGAGTTTAAGGCCAACGACAACCCTTACGAGGCGAATAAGCCCAAGTCGATGACCCAGCGCGAGGCCAACAAGGCGCGTCGTGAGCGGCGTCATCGGCGTAAGACCTTCGGGGAATAAGCCCTTAATAACGACCTACGGGGCGGAGTGTGATGAATACCCCATTTTTTCAGATACAATCCGCCACTTATTATTACTGTGAATTATCGAGATTAAAATGAATAAAGGGCAGATGCTACAAGACCCGTTTCTCGCGGCGTTGGCGCAAGAACAGGTGCCGTGTTCCGTGTATTTGGTCAACGGAATCAAACTGCAAGGCTATATCGAGTCGTTCGATGCCTATGTCGTAGTGCTAAAAAACGCCATCAGCCAGATGGTCTATAAACACGCCATCTCGACCATCGTGCCGTCGCGCCCGGTGCTGTTCCGTCAGACGGAGTCGGCGACGCAAGATGCAGCACCTCAAGAGACGGCCGAGCCTGCCGCTTAAGCCCTCGTCGGCATCCCGCTTTGATCGCTGCGTAAGTGTCCAGTGCGGTTCTCCAGCACGCAGGCTCCTACAGGGTGGCAGCTACGCACGGCCGTAGGAGCGGGCTTGCCCGCGAACACTGCGGCAGCGAGAACCGCAAGAACCTTCGCAATGATGAATAAGATCGTGACGGGCGCGAGGTCGGTGTGGTGCGGGATGAATATGGTAAGATTGGGCGCGTTTTTTGAGCGCCAAGACCGGCGCGGGTCTGGATGGTTTGCGTGCGGCACTAACCGAGTTTGCGTTGGCGCAGCGGGCAACCCCAGAACCCGGACGCGATGGATGTAGCCCCAGACAACACTTTAGAGAATGAGATAGACGATGGCATGGAATGAACCCAATGGGGACAAAGGCGGCAAGGGAAATGACGGCGGCCCCCCCGATCTTGATGAGTTGTGGAAGGGTTTGAACGACCGTTTGAACGGGATGTTCGGCCGTGATCCGGCTGCGCGTCCACCGGGTACGGGTGGTAATAATGACGGTAGCAATGATGGTAATGGCGGCAATGGCGGCAATGGCGGCAATGGCGGCAATGGCGGCAATGAGCCGCCGCCGATCCCGCCTAGGACGCCGCCGCGTGGCCGGCCGCAGATGCCGCAGATTCGTCTGCCGGGCGTGGGCGTGTTGGTCGGCATCGTCGTCGCCTTGTGGTTGGCCTCGGGCTTTTACATCGTTAACGCCGGTGAGCGCGGCGTGGTCCTGCGTTTTGGTCAATTTAGTGATTCGACGATGCCGGGCCCGCGTTGGCATCTGCCGTACCCCTTCGAGTCGGTCGAGACCGTTAACATTGAACAGGTGCGCATGGCCGAGGTCGGCTATCGGCGTAATGTGAAGTCCAAAAACCTGTCCAAATCCTTGATGTTGACCGATGACGAGAACATCATCGACCTGCAATTCTCGGTGCAATATGTGCTTAAAAACCCCGAGGACTTCCTGTTTACCAACCGTAATCCGGACGAGACCGTCATGCAGGTGGCGGAATCCGCCATGCGCGAGGTGGTGGGCAAGAGCCGCATGAACTATGTGCTTTATGAGGGGCGTGCCGATGTCTCCGTGCGGGCGACGAAGTTGATGCAGACGCTGCTTGATCGTTATCGTATCGGCGTGACGGTGAGCAAGGTCAACCTGCAAAACGCCCAGCCGCCGGAGCAGGTGCAAGCGGCCTTTGACGACGCGGTGAAGGCCGGTCAAGACCGCGAACGCTTGAAGAACGAGGGTCAGGCCTATGCCAATGATGTGGTGCCTAAGGCACGCGGTTTGGCGGCGCGCCTGATTGCCGAGGCGAACGGTCACAAACAACGGGTGATCGTGTCGGCCGAGGGTGATGCGGCGCGCTTTAATTACATCGTAGCGGAGTACACCAAGGCCCCGCAGGTGACGCGTGAGCGCTTGTATCAAGACGCGATGCAGCAGATCTTGAGCAGCACGACCAAGGTCTTGGTCGATAGTAAACAGGGTCAGCAGTTGCTCTATCTGCCGATCGACAAATTGATGCAGATGTCGGTGCCAGGGGCGGCTGCGGCTACCCCGGTTGCGGTGCCCGAGGCCACGCCTCCTGTACCGCAGGCCGCTCCGCCACGCAGTCGTGACAGCCTGCGTAATCGTGATCGCGAGGTGCGTTAATGAAAAACCTATCTACCCTAATAACCCTCGTGTTGGGTGGTCTCATGCTGATCTCGATGAGCCTGTTCACGGTCGATCAACGGCAAGCCGCGCTGGTCTTCCAGCTGGGCGAGATCGTCGCTACCAAGCTCAAACCTGGCCTCTATTTCAAGATCCCGCTGGTGCAGAATGTGCGTGAGTTTGATACCCGCATCATGACCTTGGACCCGGCCGATCCGGAGCGTTTTATTACCTCGGAAAAGAAGAATGTGCTGGTCGATTATTTCGTCAAATGGCGGATTACCGATGTGCGTACCTTTTATGTTAGCTTCGGCGGCGACGAGGCGCGGGCGGTCAATCGTCTGGCGCAGACGGTCAACGACGGGATGCGTGCTGAGTTTGGTAAATACACCGTGCACGATGTCGTCTCGGGTGAGCGCGACGCGGTGATGGACTCCTTGCGTAAATCGGCCAATGCCGATGCCAAACGCTTCGGGGTCGAGGTGTTGGATGTGCGTGTCAAACGCGTCGATCTGCCGGCGGAGGTCTCCGGTTCGGTCTATTCGCGGATGGAGGCGGAGCGTAAACGGGTCGCCAACGAGTTGCGCTCAACCGGTAGTGCGGAGGCCGAAAAGATCAGGGCTGAGGCCGATCGTGAGCGCGAGGTGATCCTCGCCGAGGCCTATCGTGACGCCCAGCGCATCAAGGGTGAGGGCGATGGTAAGGCGGCGGCGATCTACGCCAAGGCCTACGGCAAGAACGCCGAGTTTTATGCCTTCTATCGCAGCATGGAGTCGTATAAGGCGAGCTTCAAGGACAAGCAAGATGTCCTCGTGTTGCAGCCGAATTCGGCCTTCTTCCGCTACATGAATACCCCCAAGGGTGGGAAGTGAGCCTGCAAGATATCTTGCTACCGGCCTTGGCGCTGATGCTGATTATGGAGGGGGTGATGCCTTTTCTCGCGCCGACCGTCTGGCGCGAGACCTTTACCCGTCTGGCGACCTTGCGTCTTGGGCAGATCCGTTTTATGGGGCTGATCTCGATGGTCTTGGGTGTGGCGATGTTGCAGGTGGCGTTATGAACGCGCCGGCGTGGTTGTTGCCCGAATTCGTTGAGGATATTCTGCCGCCCTATGCGGCGGCCTTCGACGCGCGGCGGGCGCGGCTGTTGGCCATGCTCTCGTCGTATGGTTACGACTATGTGCAGCCGCCTTTGGTGGAGTTTTTGGATGCCTTGATCTCGACCAGCGGCGATGACCTTGATCTAAAAACCTTCAAGGTGATCGATAGCCTGTCGTGTCGTCAGATGGGCGTGCGCGCCGACATCACGCCGCAGATCGCGCGTATCGATGCGCATCTTCTAAATCGCAACGGGGCCGTGCGCCTGTGTTACGCCGGGCCGGTGTTGCATACGCGGCCTGAAGGCATGGCCAATCGCCGCGAGCCGTATCAACTGGGCGCGGAACTGTTTGGTCATGCGGGGATCGAGGCCGACCTGGAGATGCTCACGCTGTTGCTGGCCGCGATGCAGGCCTGCGATCTAGCGCAGACGCGTGTCAGTGTCGGCCATGTCGGTCTGTTTCGGGCCTTGGCGCGGGCGGCGGGGTTGGATGCGCAGACGGAGGCGGCCGTGTTCGTTGCCTTGCGTCATAAGGATGTGCCGGAGTTGACGGCGTGCGTGGCGGGCGTGGATGCGCCGTGGCGTGCGGCCTTTTTGGCCTTGACCGAACTCTATGGCGATGCCTCGGTGATCGCGACGGCACGGGCGCAGTTGCCGGTCATCCTTGGGGTCACGCAGGCATTGGATGAGCTGGAGACCTTGGTGCAGGGCGTGGCGGGGACGGAGATCGGCATCGATCTGGCCGACCTGCGCGGGTATGGTTATCACACCGGCGTGGTCTTTGCGGGCTATGTCGGCGGTCAGGCACAGGCCGTGGCCTTGGGTGGCCGTTATGACGGGGCCGGTGCGCGCTTTGGCCGCTCTAGGCCGGCGACGGGGTTCAGCCTCGATCTGCGTCGCGTCTTGGATGTCATGCCCGAACCGGTGGCCGTAAAGGCTATCGTGGCCCCGTATAGTGATGATGTGGTTTTGCTGGCCGAGATGGCGCGTTTGCGTGCGTTGGGTGAGCGGGTGGTGATGGAACTGCCCGGTCAGGAGGCGGCTCGTGCGACGAGTGGCTGTGACCGTATATTGATTCAGGTGGGTGCGCAGTGGCGCGTCCAACCCATTAATTAACTAAAGGAAGAAAGATGAAGAATGTCGTCGTAATCGGTACGCAATGGGGTGATGAGGGCAAGGGTAAGATCGTTGATTGGCTGACCGATCACGCCCAAGGTGTGGTGCGTTTTCAGGGCGGTCACAACGCCGGTCATACGCTGGTCATCAATGGCAAAAAGACCGTGTTGCACCTGATCCCGTCGGGCATCCTGCGCGCTGGCGTGCGTTGCTATATCGGTAACGGCGTGGTGGTCTCACCCGAGGCCTTGATCGAGGAGGTCGATATGTTGGAGGCCTCCGGCATCGATGTCGCCGGTCGCTTGATCATCTCCGAGGCCTGCCCCTTGATCATGCCGCATCACATCGCGCTCGACCAAGCGCGTGAGGTGGCCAAGGGCGCGAGTAAGATCGGCACCACCGGACGCGGCATTGGCCCGACCTACGAGGACAAGGTGGCACGGCGTGCCTTGCGTGTGCAAGACCTGCTGCACCGCGAGCGTTTTGCGGCCAAGTTGGCGGAGATCCTCGATTATCACAACTTCGTCTTGCAGCACTATTTCAAGGCGGCGCCGGTCGATTTTAACCAGTCGTTAGACCGCGCCATGGTCTTGGCCGAGCGGATCAAGCCGATGATCGGCGATGTGCCGCGCATGCTCTTTGATGCCAATAAGCGTGGCGAGAACCTGCTCTTTGAAGGCGCGCAAGGCACGCTGCTCGACATCGACCACGGCACCTATCCGTTTGTGACCAGTTCTAATTGCACGGCAGGTGGTGCGTCTACGGGTTCGGGCATGGGGCCGGGCAGCATGCATTATGTGTTGGGCATCACCAAGGCCTACACCACGCGCGTCGGCGGCGGCCCGTTCCCGACCGAGTTATTCGACGACACCGGCCGTTGGCTGTCCGAAAAGGGCAACGAGGTTGGCGCGACCACGGGCCGGGCACGGCGTTGCGGTTGGTTCGATGCGGCGGCCTTGAAGCGTTCGATCCAGATCAACGGCATCACCGGTCTCTGCGTCACCAAACTGGATGTCTTGGACGGCATGGAGACGGTGCGTATCTGTACCGGCTACAAACTGGGCGATGAGGTGTGCGACATCCTGCCGGTCGGTGCGGAGAGCCTGACCGATTGCGAGCCTATCTATGAGGATTGGGCGGGCTGGAGCGAGTCCAGCGTCGGTGCGGCTAGTTTTGCGGCCTTGCCGCTTAACGCGCAGAAATACCTCAACCGGATGCAAGAACTCTGTGGCGTGCCGGTGGATATCGTCTCGACCGGCCCGGATCGCGCCGAGACCATTGTCGTGCGGCATCCGTTTGCTTAATGTATTTGAGAGGGGCGCCAGCATGCGTGCTGAGCCCGCCCAAGTAAAAAGCCCCGCAGAGTCTGCGGGGCTTGGGTGTTTATCTACTGTTACTTTGGTATTAGTGGTGCCCAAGAGAGGACTCGAACCTCCACACCGTTGCCGGCGCTAGGACCTGAACCTAGTGCGTCTACCAATTCCGCCACCTGGGCATTCAGGAAGCGGCAATTTTAATGAATTTATCTGGAACCTGTCAATGACAAAGAAGAAAACAATGGCCGATACTGCGGCTGAGACACCCTCCACGGCGAGCCGTCCGAAGCCGCGTGGTCGTGGCCAAAAGACCGCCTTGCGCTGGCAAGACCCGCATCTGGAGCGCGAGCGCGCAAAATATGACGACCCGATGCCGAGCCGGGAATTCCTCCTCAGCCTCCTTGAGCAGGCCGGTGAGCCGGTGGAGGCGGATGCCTTTGCCCAGCAATTGGGCATGGAGGCGCATGAGGAGGAGTCGTTCCGTCGTCGCCTGCACGCGATGAATCGCGATGGGCAGTTGATGTTTAACCGCCGTGGCCTGCTCTGTCTGCCGCAGAAGATCGAGGCGCGCGCGGGGCGTGTCGATGGCCATCCGGATGGCTTTGGTTTCTTCATCCCGGACGATGCCTCGGGTGACCTGCGTCTCTCCGAAAAAGAGATGCATCAGGTCTTGCATGGCGACCGCGTCATGGCGCGGGAGCATGGCGCGGATCATCGCGGACGGCGCGAGGGCAAGATCATCGAGGTCTTGGAACGCGCCCATACCAAGCCCGTCGTCGGCCGTTTCTATATCGAACATGGCCACCAGTGGGTGATCGCCGAGAACCCGCGCATCAACCAAGACATCGTCGTGCCCAAGGGCAACGAGGGTCATGCCGTCTTTGGTCAGGTGGTGATGGTCGAGATCGTCGAGTTCCCCAGCAAACACACACCCTGCATCGGTCGTATCCACGAGGTCTTAGGTGGCTATGCCGACTCGGGCATGGAGATCGAGATCGCCTTGCGTAAACACAGTCTGCCGTTTGAATTTCCGCCGGCGGTCGCTAAGGAGGCGAAGCAGCTACCCACGACCGTGAGCGCGGCCGACTTGGGCCAGACCCCCGAGGGACTCACGCGTGAAGATGTGCGCGCCTTGCCCTTGGTGACCATCGACGGCGAGGACGCGCGCGACTTTGACGATGCCGTTTATTGCACCCCCGAAGGCCGCGGTTTCCGGCTCTTCGTGGCGATCGCCGATGTCTCGCAGTATGTGCGTCCCGGTGCGCCGTTGGACGCTGAGGCGTATAACCGCAGCACCTCGGTCTATTTCCCGCGCCGCGTTATCCCGATGTTGCCGGAGGAGTTGTCCAACGGTCTGTGTTCGCTCAACCCGGCGGTTGATCGGCTGTGTATGGTGTGCGAGATGGAGATCACCAGCGCCGGGCGGATCAAGAAACATCGTTTCTACCCGGCGGTCATGCACTCTAAGGCGCGGCTGACCTACAACCAGGTCTGGGATTGGCTCTCTGATACCAGCCAGATGCCGGCCGACAAGACGACCCTGTTGCCCGATCTGCAAAATCTGCATACCTTGTTCAAGCTGCTCTTGAAGGCCCGTGGCGAGCGCGGCGCGATCGAGTTTGAGACCTTGGAAACGAAGATGGTCTTTAACGACGCGGGCAAGATCGAGCGCATCGTGCCGACCTCGCGCAATGACGCGCATAAGATGATCGAAGAATGCATGTTGGCGGCCAATGTCTGCGCCTCGGAGTTTTTGCAAAAGAAGAAACACGCGACGCTGTACCGCGTCCACGAAGGCCCGACCCAGATCAAGCTGGAGAAATTGCACGCCTTCTTGGCCGAGTTCGGTCTGCATCTGGGCGGCGGTGATGAGCCGCACGCCAAGGACTACGCGACCTTGCTGTCTAAGGTCAAAGGTCGTCCGGACGAGCAGTTGTTGCAAACGGTGATGTTGCGCTCCTTGCATCAGGCCGTGTACAGCCCGGAGAATGTCGGTCACTTTGGTCTGGCCTACGAGTCCTACACCCACTTCACCTCGCCGATCCGCCGTTATCCGGATTTGCTGGTGCATCGGGCGATCAAGGCGGGCTTGGCTGGCACGCACTATAAACCCGGTTCGTGGGAGGCGATTGGCGTGCATTGTTCCGGCAACGAGCGGCGTGCCGACGAGGCCTCGCGCGATGTGACGGCGTGGCTGAAGTGCTTCTACATGCAAGATCACCTCGGTTTTGAATACGACGGCGTGATCAGCGGCGTGACCAGCTTTGGCATCTTTGTCTCCTTGACCGAGGTCTTCGTCGAGGGTCTGGTGCATGTCTCTGAACTGGGCACGGACTATTTCCACTTCGACGCGGCACGGCATCAGATGCTGGGCGAACGCACGGCGACGCGTTACCGTTTGGGCGACAAGGTGCGGATCAAGGTGGTGCGCGTCGACCTCGACACAGCGAAGATCGACTTTACCTTGGTGACCGAGCCGGTGGAAAAGATAGCGGAATCTACGCCATCGAAACCTAAGGCGGCCACGGCCAAGAAACCGGCAACCAAACCGGCAACCAAACCGGCGGCGGCGAAGGCGTCTACAAAGGCCTCGCCCAAGGCGGCGAAGGCGAAATCTTGATGAACCTAAATCCAGCCGTTAATCGTCTTGTTGTTCGCGGCCTTGTCCGCGAAACGGTCTCTATCGCAACGCACCCCATTCGCGGGCAAGCCCGCTCCTACGCTGACGCAGGCGAGGATTAAGATGAAACAAGTGTTGCATGGCTTTCATGCGGTGGGGTCGCGGGTGCGGCATCATCCCAAGAGCATCCAGACACTCTATCTGGACAAGGATAGGCGCGATAAACGGATGCAGGACTTGGTGCAAATGGCGGCAAACTCGGGGGTGCGTGTGGTGCTCACCGACGCTGCGCGTCTCACCGAGATGGCGCCGGATCTGGCGAAACGCAATCAGGGCGTGATCGCCTTGGCTGAGCCGGTTAAATTGGCCTTGAACCTAGCGGAGGTCTTGGATACAACGACCGAGCCGCCCCTGTTTTTGGTCCTCGACGGGGTGACTGATCCGCATAACCTAGGCGCGTGTCTGCGTAGCGCGGAGGCCTTCGGTGCGCACGCGGTGATCGCGCCGAAAGATCGTTCGGCTAGTCTCACCGCCGTGGCGATCAAGGCCGCGTCGGGCGCGGCCGATTGCATCCCCTTTCTATCGGTCACCAATCTAGCGCGTAGCCTGCGCGAGATGAAAGAACACGGCATCCTCATCGTCGGTGCCGATGCTGAGGGCACGCTGGAGATCTTTGCTGCCGACCTGTCTGGGGCCACGGCCCTCATCCTAGGCGCGGAGGGCGATGGTCTGCGCCGTCTGACCCGCGAACATTGCGATCTCTTGGTGAAGATCCCCATGCAGGGTCAGGTCGAAAGTCTCAATGTCTCCGTCTCGGCCGGGGTGTGTCTGTACGAGGCGCGTCGGCAGCGGGCGATCAAGGCGGGCTAGATGAATACGCGCGATGCCTGGGCCTTGTTTAATAACAGCGATCTACTCTTTGGCGAGCATGAGATCGCCCTGGCCTTCGATAGGGTGGCGAGTGAGATTACGGCGCTGCTGGCTGATCGTCTGCCTTTGGTGCTGACGGTGATGAACGGTGGCGTGGTCTTCGCGGGGCAGTTGTTGCCGCGCTTGGCGTTTCCGCTCGATTGCGATTATCTGCACGCCACGCGCTATCGTGATACGACGGTGGGCAGCGGGATTAACTGGTGCGCCTTACCGCATAAGGCCGTGGAGGGGCGTTCGATCTTGGTCTTGGACGACATCCTCGATGAGGGCATCACCTTAGCGGCGATCCGTGCAAAGTTGTTGGAGATGGGTGCGGCGGAGGTGTGGATCGCGGTCTTGGCCGAGAAGGCCTTGGCGCACGCGAAACCCGTGCGGGCGGATTTTGTGGGTTTAACGGTGCCGGATCGTTATGTCTTTGGCATGGGCATGGATGCCTATGGCCTGTGGCGTAACCTACCCGGCATCTATGCCATCAAAGGAGATTAACGATGTTGGGGATTATTGGCGGTTCGGGGTTGGCGCAGTTTCCGGGTTTGACGATAGAGCGGCGCGAGGTGGTGCGCACGCCCTATGGCGCGCCCTCGGCGGCCTTGGTCTTTGGCCGTCTGGCCGATGCGCCGGTGGTCTTTTTGGCGCGCCACGGTCATGGTCACACCCTCCCCCCGCACCGTATCAACTACCGCGCCAACCTGTGGGCCTTGCAACAGGCGGGGGTCGATCAGGTCTTGGCCATCGCCACGGTGGGCGGCATCCACGCCGATTTTCTCCCCGGGATGTTTGCCGTGCCGGATCAGGTGATCGACTACACCTGGGGGCGCGAGATGACCTATGCCGAATACGGGGGCGATGCGCCGGTCGTACATCTAGATTTTTCGCACCCGTATTGTCATGAACTGCGTGCCCAGTGTCTGTCTGCGTTGGCGACCGTGGGCGAGCGTTTCCTGCCTACGGGGACCTATGGCGCGACGCAAGGCCCGCGCCTAGAGACCCCCGCTGAGGTCGAACGCATGGCGCGCGATGGCGTGGATATGGTGGGCATGACGGGGATGCCGGAGGCCTATCTCGCCCATGAACTCGGCCTGTGTTACGCCACGATCGCCGCCAGCGTGAACTGGGCGGCCGGGCGCAATGGCCAAGACGCGATCAGCATGGACGCGATTACGACGGTGCAAACCGATCTCGTAGCGCGGTTGCCTACGGTCTTAGCCGAGATCATCCGCCAAGTGGCGTAGAAGGCGCTAGCCTTGGAGCGCGGGTTTCCAGCCCGCTGGCGGGCAAGAGGCTCGCGTTCCACCCTAAATCATAAAGGGCAGTGCTAGAGGGCGATCTGTAACTCATCTAGCAAGGCGCGTTCGAGGGCGAGACGCGCCTCGGCGTTATCGAGCGTGGGGCCTTCGACGACAAAGACATCTTCAGCCCGCCCGCCTAGGGTGTGGATGCGTGCGCTACGGACATTGGCATCGTGGGCGGCGAGTGTGCGTGCGATGCGGTAGAGCAGACCGGGCCGATCGCCTGCGCTGAGGTTTAAGACGAAATCACGACGCCCTTCGCTACGCGTCAACGAGACCTGCGGGGCAAGCGGGAAGGCGCGTAGTTGTCGCGTCAGACGACCATTGATCGGGGTGGGGTCAGCACCTTGGTTTAAGGTCTGCGTCAATTCGTATTCGATATAGTGGAGCGCGGCACGATAGTCGGTCTGCGCAGGGTCATGGTCGGCGCTGTCCATGACCAGAAAACTGTCGAGGGCGTGACCGTCACGGGTGGTGTGGATACGCGCCTCTAAGACAGAATAGCCCATGGCGGCAAAGAAGCCGCAGATGCGCGCAAAAAGACCGGGGCGATCGGGCGTGTACACCAGACAGTCCGCCCCCGCCCCGATGGGCGAGAGACGGGTACGCACGAGGGTCTCGGGTGCGGTTTTTTTATGCAAGGCGGGGAGCAGCGCGCGCGTTTGCCACGCGATGGCGGCGGCATCAAAGCGTAAGAACCAGACCTCGTCGAGACGGTTCCATAGCAATCGTTCGGCCCCCTCTGGCCAGCCATAGAGGCGGAGTGTGGCGCGCGCCTCGGCCTGTTTGTCGGTGCGGAGGGCATGCCCTTCTAGATGCGCACGGGTGGCGTGGTAGAGCGTTTTCAGCAGGTTGTCTTTCCACGCACTCCACAAGGCCGGATTGGTAGCGCGGATGTCGGCGACGGTGATGAGATAAAGCGCGTTGAGGTGTGAGACATCGCCGCAACGGGCTGCAAAGGCGGCAATCACCTCGGGGTCAGAAAGGTCGCTCTTTTGCGCGGTATTGGACAGGGCGAGGTGTTCACGCACCAGCCAAGTCAGCAATTGCGTGGCGGCGGCGGGGAGGCGTTGTTCACGGCAGAAACGGCGCACGACGACCGCGCCGAGGGTGGAGTGATCGCCACCGCGCCCCTTGGCGATATCGTGAAAGAGCGCGGCGAGGTAGAGACAGCCCGGCTCGGCCATGTCCTGCATGAGGTTCGATGCGAGCGGGAACTCGTGCGCAAACTCGGGCAGGGCAAAGCGGCGCAGGTTGCGCAGCAGCATCAGACTATGTTCATCGACCGGATGGATATGATAGAGGTCGTGCTGCATCTGGCCGGTAATGCGGGCGAAACTGGGGATATAACGGTTGAGCAGGCCTAAGCGATGCAACAGGCGCACGGCCAAGGTCACGCCACGCGGTTCGTTCAAGATGGCGAGAAATTGCGCCTGACGGGCCGGGTCGCGGCGGAAGGCGGCATCGATACGCGGCGCGGCGTGGCTGAGGAGACGCAAGGCGCGGGGTGTAAAGCCGCCACATTCGGGGTGGTTTTGCAGGGCTTGGAAACTGCCCAAGAGGGCGGCGGGGTCGGTGGCAAAGGCCGTGGCATCGGCGATATCGAACAAATGCGCGAACAGGTGCGTCGGCGTTTGTCCGCTGATGCGCGCCTCCATCTCGCCCAAGAGGATCTCGTTGGCCAAGGAGATGGCGCGGGCGCTCCGGTAAAAACCCTGCATCAGCCGTTCGGAGGCGCGGCGGGTCGGGGTGGCCGTGAACCCCATCTCCGCCGCGATGCGTTCTTGAAACTCAAACAACAGCCGTTCCTCGCGCCGCCGCGCGGCAAGGTGCAGACGGATGCGCAGATGCGAGAGAAACTGGCGCTGGCGCCGGAGCGCGCGGGCCTCGTCGGGGGCCAAAAGCCATGTGGGCTGTGCGGTAGGGCGGGCTTTAGTCCGCCGCCCGCCCTCATCAAGCGCAATGCCACACGCCCGCGCCACCCATCCCAGCATGTGCAGATCGCGTAGTCCCCCGGGACTCTCTTTGAGATTGGGTTCCAACGACAAGGCACGGTCCGAAAAACGCCCGTGGCGCTGCGCTTGTTCGCGCTGTTTTCCCTGCAAAAAGGCGTGTGGGTCAAGGTGCGCGTGGAGCGCGTGGGCCAGTTGACGGGTCAACGCCGCATCGCCGCACAGGTGTCGTGCCTCCAATAGATTGGTCTGGATGGTGAGGTCATTCGTCGCCTCGCTGAGGCATTCGTGCAGACGCCGCACGCTATGGCCGACCGGCAGGCCGCAATCCCAAAAGACCCCGATCAGCGGCTCAAAGCGTGCCAGATCCGCCTCGGGTAGGTCGTCTTTGATGAGGATAAGGAGATCGACATCCGACTGTGGAAACTGCTCGCTACGGCCATAACCCCCGACCGCCACGAGGGCAGCCGTCGGTGGGAGGTCGAATGCCGCCCAGACCTCGTGCAGCAATGCATCGACCGCCGTCGTCAAGGCCGCCAGCAAGGGCGCGACGCGGGGGCGTGCCAGATAGGCGTCAATGGCGGTCGCGCGCTGTTGCTGATACTGCTCGCGCCAGAGGGCAATTTGCTTAAGGTCAGGTAGCGTCATTGTGGCAAGGGGTCGCACGGGGTAACACATGCTTTAACCAGCGTGCTCCGTGTGTGCATGAGGGGGATTACCCTTCCTTAATCGATCTGGCTGCGGCAGCCAACGATTCAGCATTGCATCCAGCTCCGCCATCCGCAGGGGTTTAGATAAAAAATCATCCATACCATGATCCAGACAGCGCTGCGACTCGCTGCCCATCGCATTAGCGGTCACTGCAATAACAGGCAGGCGGATACCGGTTAATTCCTCGCGACGAATGGCTGTTGCCAGCTCAAATCCATCCATATTTGGCATGTGACAATCCGTCAGCAGCAACGCATAATCTCCCGTGCGCCACATCTTCAACGCTTCGATGCCATCTACGGCAACTTCCGAAGCGTAACCCAACAGGCGCAATTGTTCCTGCATCAATTCGCGGTTAATTTCATTATCTTCCGCCAGCAAAATCAGTTGATTATTTTGCCTTGCCGCCTCAGTAGTTGGCACTTGTGGCTCAAGGTTTTCGCTCACATCCGTGGCGAGATGGTCAGCAATATCCACCTCGCGTCCACAGGCAAGCGCAACGCCGTGTAGCAAATCGTGATAAAGCAAGGGCTGCTCTTGCACTTGAATTTCGTGACTCGAGCGGCTTGCGTCATCGCGCCGGACCAAATGTACCACGCCCACACCTGCCGCAAAACCCAACTCTCCGGCACTCACTTTTACTGACGCATCCAATACAACGACCTGCAATCCCGATTTATTCTGCTGCACAGACTGATGCGCCGCCGCTAAATCCGCCAACACACTGACCGTTGCACCGGCCGCTACACAATAGGCATTCACCGCCTTTGAGAGCAGCTCATTTTGGGACACAAACAGTACTTGAATCCCATTCAGATTAGAATCGTTCGCTGCCGCCACCATCGGTGTCGCCAGATGAAGCGGTATTAACACCGTGAATTCAGAGCCCTCGTCCAGCGCGCTGACAACCGAGATTTCACCGCCCATCAATTTGACCAAGCGCTGACTAATACTCAGACCTAATCCGGTGCCACCAAATTTACGTGCTGTCGCTTCATCGGCCTGAGCAAAAGGCTGAAACAATTTAGCTAATGTCTCCTGCCCAATGCCAATGCCGTTGTCGCTTACGCGCAAACTCACGCCAGACTGTTCACCCACCAGCAAACAAGGCTCAACCTCCAGCATCACCCGCCCCGCACTGCCGCTGGTAAACTTAACTGCATTACCCAGAAAATTAAGCAACACTTGGCGCAACCGAATCGGATCGGTAGTTATCCAGACCGGTAATTCTGGCGAAACAAACACGGTCATATCAATAGATTTAGTGCTGGCTGCATTAACCATTAACTGCACCACGTCTTCTGCCACTTCTCGCAAATTCGTGGGAATGCTTTCCATTGTCAGCTTGCCGGATTCTATTTTTGAAAAATCAAGAATGTCATTCAGAATACTCAACAGCGCGTGTGAAGAATTTTGGATAGTAGACACCATACGCTGCTGCCCAACCGTCATTTTCGTCCGTTGCAGAATATCCACCGTGCCGATTACCCCATTCATCGGAGTGCGGATTTCATGGCTCATATTGGCTAAAAATTCAGACTTGGCTTTGGTAGCCGCTTGTGCCGCAATTTTTTGCTGCTCCAATTCACTCAAGGTATTTTGTAAATCAGCCGTTTTTTGTTGCACCAACTCTTCCAGATGATCGCGGTATTGCCGCAATTCATGCCCAGCAGCCCGGCTTTCAGCCTCACTTTTAATCAAACTCACTTCATTCTGCTTAAGGAACATCTGCATAACCCCCGCCCAAACTGGCGCTGGCTAATACATTGAATTTAATGCGAGACTTTTCATGGCAAACGCCTAAAAACCACGTATTTCGCATGTTTTTGCCTTGTTTTCGGGCAATTTCCTGATTTTCGGGCGCGCTCATCCTGCAAATCCCCTTTTTTGACTCAGCAGTGCGTGTC